>ERZ869936.32-NODE-32-length-247440-cov-7.662627_pt1 | contig 247440 bp, 192 predicted proteins | sample MGYA00520876_ERZ869936 | MGnify/ENA primary metagenome ERZ869936 (study PRJEB32218, sample SAMN09650985) | biofilter metagenome | isolation source: enrty point of leading RO module | place: Saudi Arabia: Thuwal, RO plant located on Red Sea | collected 2016-02-17 ...
GGTCGCGCCAACGACTTGCCCGGTGCGTAAGCCTCCGCCGGACACCAGCGCTGAGTAGGCCTGCGGCCAATGATCGCGCCCGGTCGATCCGGTGGCCGTGCGATGACTGATCCGAGGTGTGCGGCCGAATTCTCCCACCGCGACCAACATCACCTTGCGGTCAAGATTCCGCTGGTAGATGTCTTCGATCAGTGCCGACAACGCCTGGTCCATGTACGGCAATCGCGTTCGCATGAACCCGGCAAAGTGACCCGGCCGTCCTGCGTTGTCCGGATGGTCGTCCCAATTCGTGAATTCCGGCCCGTTCTTGGGCGTGTTGGCATAGACGGTAACCACGGCGGTACCGGCTTCGACCAGGCGTCGGGCCAGTAGGCACGCCTGGCCCCACGTATTCCGCCCGTAGCGGTCGTGCGCCGTGTCCGGCTCGCGCGAGACGTCAAACGCGCTGGCAACTTCCGGACTGGCCAGGAGCTGAAAGGCCCGATCGCGGAACTTGTCGGTTGCCTCGAGCGCCGCGTGCAAATCGAGCCCGCGCCGCAAGCGATCGAGCTGCGCGATCAACGAACGCCGGTCGGATAGCTTCTCGGCGTCCATCCCCGCGGCCAGCTTCAAATGCGGCGGTGCGTAATCTTCGTTGGCCGGGTTGCCCGCGACAAACGGTTGATGCTCCACACCCAAGTAGGTCGGCCGGGTCATGTGCAGCGCGTTGGGAATGGCGACGTACGGCGGCATCGCCGTCCCACCGTCCGAGCGTTGCCGGCTGGCAATCATCCCAACGTCCGGATGCTCGCTCTTGGCCTGCGAAGTAGGATCGAGCTGGCTGGGCCGCTTTCCGGTCAGGACTTCGATCGCGGCGTCGTTGTGAATGTTGATCTCGTGATGGAGCGACCGAATCAGCGAAAAGCGATCGGCCAGCTTTGCCTGGCGCGGGAACAACTCGCAAATGTCCATGCCCGGCACGCAGGTAGCCATTGGGCGAAACAGGCTGCGATACTCGATCGGTGCGTCCGGCTTGAGGTCGTACGTCTCCAGGTGCGAAGGACCGCCCCACATGTAAAACAGGATTACCGACGTGTCGCGCGATTGCTGGCCGGCGATCGCACGGGCACGCAATACGTCCGACAGCGTGAGCCCGCCCAATGCCAGTGCGCCCGCGCGAAGAAACTCCCGGCGATTCACAGGACCGGGACAGAGGACGGTACGATTGCGAATCATGATCTGGGATGACACCTGCCAGACTCTTGAACCGTCCGCGCCGTGAAGTCGTTTGGGCCGTCGCAGCATTCCGCCCGAACAAGTCCCGCAACCTGGACGACTAGGTGTGCAGTCACCCGTCGGGTAGCCCACATTTTACGCCAGCTCGCATTGGAAACAATCGGGAATTGGGCCAGTGCGCCTAGTTTCGCTGGCCGACCCGCGTGGCCTCCCGCTCAAGGGAACTGCGTGCACGTCATTCTTGCCTTCGCCCCACCGCGCGAACGGTCATCGGAATCCCATTCACGGGACCCACGAACCGTTCAAAACGATACATCCAACCGCGCATCAAGGTCTCATACGTTTCGCGAATGGTTCTAGCGCAGTCTTCATGATTCCCTAGCGCGCCGATGCGAGATTGCTTTTTAGCAGCCGCTGCAAAGTGACATCGTGAGCCGCTGCACGAAGGTGATCTTGGCCGCGTCAATCCTCCGTCGATTGGGCGATCATCCCGTCGTGTTCTCGGCCTGCCCGAGGGCGTCGTGATTAAACAAATCATCTACGTGATGTCGAGCACGTACTCGGGGTCCACCATTCTTTCGGCCATCCTGGGCTCGAGCCCCAATGCCTATTTCGTCGGCGAACCGGCGCTGATCTTTCGCAGGAACGCCTCTGGCCGTTGGCGGCATCAGATCTTTTGTACGGCGTGCAAACTGGATCCGGCAGATACCGAATGTCCGATCTGGGGCCGCCCGGTGATTCACGCTGTGCGCGCGCGGCCCGAGCTGTACTTCGACATTCTCAATCGACGTGTGCCCGAGGGTTCGACGCGACTGGTCGATTCCTCAAAGAACCTGCGTTGGATCGATTCGGGGCTGTGCCATACAGTTGAGACCTGCGTGCTGCACATAACGAAGCCGGTCGAAGCATTTCTCGCGTCCCTGGTCAATCGGGAGAAAGCACGCTTCAACCTCGGCTATTGCGCTCAGCACTGGTCGGACGAGAATCTGCGGATTGTCGACTACTGCCGAGCGCGCAGGATCAAGTACCTGCACGTCGACTACAACCAATTTGCGCGGAATCCCGACGAGACACTGTTCGACGTGGAAAATTGGTCAGGCAGCGGCCCGATCAGCCGGCAGGCCGAGTGGACCGACCCGCCACACTACATCAAGGGCAACCCCGGAACGGCGACTCACTTCACCAGTGTCGAGCACACCGAAGAACTCGAAGGGATGAATTCCGAGCTCTATCGCGCGGGCCATCGCCGGATTTTTCTGGATGAGAAGTGGCGCACCCTGATCAACGCCGGGCAGGTCAAAGCCCTCTACAACCTCCGCTGTGTACGTGCTGCAAGCGATGTTTTTGGTTACCGGTGTCCCGATCTGAACAGGTCCAGCGAACTGGCAAGTGCGTCGTCGCTGCCGCTGGCAGTCGGCGCGACAGCCTATCGGCTCTCACGGCCCCACTCGCGGTGGAAGCGGCGGCGAGAATTCGAGCGGCTGCCCAACCGCGCGACGCTCTCGGAATAGGTTGTCAGGCCGCTCGCCCGGTGTCGGCATTTCGAGACTGGCACGCTGCCCGGGGGCGCGACGTTCACGGACTCGTCGCCGCCCGATGTTCTCCAAGCTCGGCACGATGCGTCTCGGCCGCCAACCAGACCGAGACGAGCGTGATCGCCGATAGCACGATGAGATAAATCGCCACGGGCCACGGCCGCCCGCCTGCCCATTCCAATAGCGCCATCGAGATTAGCGGTGCCAGTCCGCCGGCCAAGGGCGACGCCAACTGGTAGCCGATCGACGCGCCGGTATAGCGGACCGACGTGCCGAACAGTTCGGAAAAGAATGCGGCCTGCGGGGCGTACATGGCGGCGTGTACGATCAAGCCGCTGACGATGGCCAAAATGATCAATCCGTTGCTGGTCGAATCGACGAGCCAGAAGAACGGAAATGCGAACGCGGCCAGGCCCGCGGCACCGCACAAATAGACCGGCCGTCGCCCGATTCGGTCCGACAGGATGCCAAAGACCGGAATCACGAAAAACTGGACGGCCGACGCAATGAGCACACCGTTGAGCACAACCGTGCGCGACACACTCAATTGCTCGGTGGCGTACGAAAGAATGAACACGGTGAATACGTAGAAGCTGCCGTTCTCCGCAAACCGCGCCCCCATCGCCAGCAAGAGATTGCGTGGATACTGCCGCAGTACCTCAAGCACCGGCAGACCGGCTTGCTTCTGCCGATCGCGCACCTCAGCGAACAGCGGGCTCTCGAACACCTGCAAGCGGATAAACATCCCCACGCCTAACAAACCAATTCCCAGCAGAAACGGAATCCGCCAGCCCCACGACATGAAGGCGCTTTCGGGCAGCAGCGTGCAAGCGTTGAACACGCCGGTGGCCAATAGTAGTCCCGCGGGCACTCCGGCTTGGACCCAACTGGCATACAGCCCGCGCCGGCCCCGGTGTCCATGCTCGACGGTCATCAGCACGGCGCCGCCCCACTCGCCTCCCACGCCAAATCCTTGCACGAATCGCAAAAAGACCAACATGGCCGGCGCCGCGACACCGATCTGGTCGTAGGTCGGCAAGACACCGATCAGGAAGGTCGCCGAGCCCATCAACATCAACGTCGTGACGAGCATCGACTTGCGACCCATCCGGTCGCCAAAGTGGCCGAACACGATTCCACCCACCGGGCGCGCGAAGAAACCGACGGCATACGTGCCGAACGCGGCCATTGTCCCTGCCTTCGGGTCGAGCGTGGGAAAGAAGAGCTGATTGAACACCAGCGCGGCAGCCGTGCCGTACAAGAAAAAGTCGTACCACTCGATCGTCGTGCCGATGAAGCTAGCCAGCACGACGCGCGATACCGAGGTTTCTGGAGTGGGCGATGAGCTCATGCGCGGACGGTCTTGGTTCGTGGGCAGCAGGCGGCGCGACGGCTGGCTCAATCGCCCTCCGAAACGCAATACAAGTGCGACTTGCCGCGCAACAATAACTGGTTGCCGACCAAGGCGGGCGAGGCGTCGATCGGATCGTCCAGCTTGTTGGTTGCCAAGACGTTAAACGTCTTGCCCCGTTCGAGCACCAGCGTTGTGCCGCCGCGCCCCACGAAATAGACCCGTCCCGCCGCGCCGACCGGTGACGCGTAGATCCGGCTGATATCGGGCATCCGGGTGCGCTCGATCAGCAGTTCGCCCGACTCGGCATCCACGCACGACATGATCGCGTTGTTTGACTGATTGAAGAATAGCAGCCCATCGTACAGCAGCGGCGAGGGGACGTATGGTGTGCCCTTCGCCATTGACCAGCGGATGCGATCCGTGTCGGTAATGTCGCCTGTGGCGTCCAATGGCAGCGCGAACAGGGCCGAGCCGCGATAGCCGCTCATGCAGATTACCGTGTTGGCCGTGGCGACCGGCGACGGCGTCACGTTCGACACCTGGCCGCCGCACTCCCACAACAACGATCCGTCACCCAGCGCGTAACTTCGCACACGGGTTTTGCCGTTGGTAACCACCTGGACTGACTCGTCGCGCTCAACCACTAGCGGCGTCGCCCAAGCGCTCGGCTCGTCGCGATTCACCAGCCACACCGTGCTGCCCGTGGCCGCGTCCAACGCGGTCAAATAGGACTGCTGCTCCTGATCACGGGCGACCAGGAGCCGATCGCCGTAGATCACGGGCGACGACGCTTCGCCGAAACTGAGCCGCGTCTCGACCTTGCCCAAGTCGCGGCTCCAAACCAGCCCGCCGTCCAAGTCGTAGCAGTACAAGCCGGCCGAACCAAACCAGGCGTAAAGCCGCTGGCCATCGGTGGTCGGCGACGAGGAAGCAAAGCTGTTGTCGCCGTGGTGGCCCTCGTCGGGTACTTTCTCTATCGCCACTTGTCGCCAAAGTTCCTTGCCCGTCGTGCGATCCAGACACAGCACCACGAACTGGTGTACCGTGTTCGGATACGTAATGCCAAAGGGACGCTGCGGCTGCTCGTCGGGTGGCGTCAGGTTGGGGTCGACTTTTCCGGTGTCGATCACCGTCAATAGAAAAACGCGATCGCCCCAAACAATGGGCGTAGAGCTCCCATGCCCGTCGACGGCAACCTTCCACGCGACGTTCTTTCCCTCGCTCCACGTGAGCGGCGGTGTCGCGGTCGGGGCCACGCCCGTGGCCAGCGGACCGCGCCACTGATGCCAATTCTGCAGCTTCGCCTCTTCGAAGCTGTCCGCTCCGAGTGCGGGCGCCATGCACGTCGACCAGGCCAACACGACTATCGGCAATCCGCTGCGCATCGAGTATTCTCCGCTTCCAAGTACACTGGCAATTTGGTCCGAATGCCGACCAGTATACCCGGGCGCCGTGGGGCGCTCGAACATGAAAACGGCCTTTTGCGCCATGCCGATGCTGGTGGACCTGCGCCGTCAGCGTCGCGAGAAATCAGTTGCCTACCGCGCGATCAGCCGCAAGATGTCGGCAAAGGCATTCTCCGCCAGTGCAATCATCTCCGCGTCGGTCCGATCTTGAATGGGATGCGGCACAAAGACCACACCCGGCGCGAAGCCCAGCGAGGCGGCTTGCGCATTGGCCGCCTCGACAAATTCGCTACTGGCCACGAAACCGCCGGGCACACCGCGCGCGTCTAGATCGTTGATGTCGTGCACACTGCACGAAGTACACGACCCTCAGTCGGCCAGTGCCTCAATCACCGCGTGACATCGAACCGCGATCTCCTGACGCACGTCGACGGGAGCCACGCGGGCAAAGGTCGGCTTGGCGAAACGCTCGACGGCAACGCCCCGCTCGCGAAGCAACGCTTCGATGCGATTCAAGAACACGTCGCCGCGGGCCTTGCTGATGTCCAACAGCGCCACGGTCTTGCCCGAAAGATCTTCGAGCGGGGCGATTCGTTCGCGCTGATCGGGCGCGCGTTCGGAAGTCGGATCGAGAAGGACGGTGTCATCGCTCATTCGGAGATCTCCTTCGTCACCGGGCTGCTGCCGGTCGTGCCTGTTGCAAGCCAACCGCCGATGATAGCCGAAAACAATCCAGCCTTGCCACCGGCATGGACAATGTTCAACCCACCGGGCCGAAACTTCGGAATGGTTCGCTCGCGGAACTGCTCGGGTACGCCCTCGGCAATGCCGTCCGCACCGCGAACCATCTCCGCGCCGGGCAACATCAGGTGTCGACCGATCGCCTCTTTCACGTGGGCCTTGTCCCAGCCGGCGTTCTGAAACACGCGAGCGTGTTCGGGCGAGACAATCAAGAACGCGTCGGACGTCATCGCGATCTTCGGATGCGCCACCGACCGCAAGCAACGGGCAAACGTCTTGACCAGAGATTCCGGATCGCGCGAGAGCTGATCGAAAACGCCTTGCACCCCGTCCGCCGCAAAGAGCGTCACGGCTGACTTTCCTGGCGGAATGCCACGCTCCACCGAGAGCGGCTCCCACGGCGAATCGTCCTCGTCCTCGGCGAAACAAAACGTGTACTTGCCCGGGTTGCCCAACGTCGCTCGATCGATGCCCTGCGGTTTGCCGCCGCCGACGTTGCGGATTACCAGTTGCAACGCGCGACCGATCGTCGCGTTTGCTCGGTTGCCCTGGCCCAGGCAATTGCCAGCCCAGTTCATGCCGATCGCCTTGCGAATCGGACCGTTGACGACGACCATCGGCCCGGAGAACCACGTGGTGGCCAATAGTCCGTGCATGCAAAACGCATCGGTGCAGGCGGCCTCGACCGCGGCCAGCACCACCGGCAGGTACTCCGGCCGGCATCCGGCCATGACGGCGTTGATGGCCACCTTTTCGACGGTGCACTCGACCAGGTCGGGCGGTACCACAGCCACCACGTCGCCGGCCGCGCGCTTGGTTCCCTGGAGCATTCTCAATACGCGCTGGCGCGTCGGCGGCACCAGCGGCAGGCCATCGGACCAACCCCGTTCGTAGCACGCCTCGATTGGGTCATCGTGTTCCGGGATCGACAGCTCTCGGGACGCAAACGATGCGTCGCCGAATCGCACGGCAAGCCGCTCGGCCATTCCCGGCATCGCGTTTAGCGCGCCGCAACCCGGCCGATGCTCCGGAAGCTCGCTCCCCAATCCGGACAGGCCGGTTAGTGACTGCCACGCCTGGCGATTCCAACCTTCGATCCGCTCGACTTCGCGCCCACCGGCAATGCGCACCAGCGTGGGCACGGTCTCAATCCGCAAGCGGTACGAGCGTTCGAGATGTCGGTCGTCGACCACCTCTGGCACGCACTCCGGAAACGCCGGATCGTCCTGAGAGATCACGGTGAGTGCCACGCCGGCGTCAATCAACTGGCCGACCGCCGGTTCGATCATCGTACAAGTCGGGCAGTCGCGCTTCACCGCCAACAGCAATCCGTCAGACAGTACGGACGAGCTCGAGTTACTCATTTGGCCCACCTCGTTGCAGCCCGAATCACCAGCATGCGGCCGACATCGCTTCACGGGCTATCCGAGGCATTGTATACCTCGCGAGCCGCCAACAGCCAATCCAACGGCTGTTACGCATTGCTGGTGGCGGCAAGGAGCAGATGGACCGCATACGCTAGGCCGACCCGTGCAACGACGCGTAGCCGGTCGCCCGACGCTTGGCCGCGGCCGCAGGTTACTGTTGCGCCCGGGATCGCCAGCCCATGTAGGCGATGGCCACCAGGCCGATGGCGATGATGAGAACCGTCGTGCCGCGCGAACCGTTGTGGCCTTGCGCCTCGCTGAGCACTTCGCCGAGCAACTCGGCAACGTCCTCCGAGGGCAGCCCTTCGATCTGCACGCTGGCGTTGGGGCGGTCGGAGCGCGATTCTTGCGGAATCACGACGGTCACGCTGGGAGGCGGCGCCGCGGTCGGTTTGGTCGGATCACCCGCTCCTGCTTGCGCTGGCTCGGACGGCTGATTGGGTTGCGGCGTCGCGGCCACCGGCCTGTGCGCAACGTGCACATTCTCGCCGGCTGCGGCAGGCGCTGCCGCCGGTTGTTGCGCGGCAGGCCGCGGTGGTGCGACCGCCGCTGGTGCAGCCGACTGCGCGTTCGCAACCGGTGGCTGTGCGGCCGGTTCTTGTGCAGCCGAAAGGCTCGTTGCGTTCTGCGGAGCCGCGGCCTGGGGCGCGGCGTTCGGCGCTGTACCGGCCGGAGATTGCGCCGCTGGTTTGTCGTCCAGCGCGACTAGCGCGGCCCGTAGCTCCGATCCGTCGCTCTTGAAACTAAAGAACACGGCCAGGCAAACGGCCACGGCGAAGAAGCCCAACATCCAGCGCTGCGCCCATTCGGTAAATGGGTTCACTTCGCGCGGACCGCGCATGCCAACCACCCACAGGGTAAAGGCCGAGCCCAGCACGATCGCCACAAAGTTCGAGAGAAACAACAGGATCGCGCCAATCGCCACGTCGAAGTTAAACGCGATCAACGACAGGCCCGATGCCGCCACCGGTGGCACCAGCGAACTGGCTATGGCGATGCCGGGCAACACCGACAGCAAGTGCGGACGGCCGAAGGCATAGGCCGCAACCATCCCGCTGACAAAGGCGATCGCCAAATCGAGCACGTTCGGCGCGCCGCGATTCGACATTTCCTGCGTGATGCCGGAGGCAAAGAGCATGCGCACGATTCCCACGATGCAACCGGTGGCAAACGCCAACAGAAAACCGCGCCCGACCGTCCCCAAACACTTGTCCGCCATGTGCCGGTTGCCCTGTACGACCGACATTCCGATTCCCAGCATGGGCGACATGAGTGGCGCGACGAGCATCGCCCCGATCACGACTGGCGGCGAGTCAACGACCAGTCCCAACGCGGCGAGCAAGGTTGCCAGGAAAATCAGGATCAGAAAGTCGAAATCCCATTCGGCCGAAGATTGCAGCCGCCGAACGACTTCGATCCGCCCGTCCCGATCCAGCTGCGGGACGAGCGAGCGCTTGCGATCTTCGATCGTGCGGATCAGCCGGCCACGCAGCGGCAGGGCGCCGCGGACCACGACGATCGTCGAGTCGCATACTTCGGCCAACAGTTGCTCGGGCACTCGCGCACGAATCTGGCGGTCGTCAGTCAAGTGATCACCCGAGCCGACGACGAGCATGTCTTGTCGGGTTCCCGCGCCACAATCTTGCACTTCGTCCGGCACATCGGCAGTCAGCCGTAGCGGCGCCGGTTCGCTCTCGGTCCGTGGCGGCTTGCGAGTTCGGCGTTCGGTCGCGCGGTTGCGCTTCTTGCGAGCCATGGCGTTGGCGTCTTGGCGCACGTAGACCGCCGATACCTGGCTGTCGTCGACCTTGCCCAATGCCGCGCCCAGGTTCATTGGTGAGGCGGCCTGCTGCCTTCCGTCGGTTGCGACGAGGATCGACTCGCGAGACTTGGTAAACCGCTTGCCCGGCCGAAGCTGCAAGATCTCGCAGGGCACTTCGGTGAACAATTGTCGGTGCAATTCCGACTCGTCACCGCGAATCCGCACGCCTTGACGGCGCGGCACGATCAGCAGCACGACCCGCAATGCCTTGACTGCCTTTAACACGCCGGGCGCCACTTCCGCATGGTCCAACTCAATCAGGAAAATGCTCCGTGGAACCGGCTCGGTGCCCAGCGCCTTCGACTTAGGGCCGCGTTGATACCGCGGATCGCGGTGGTCGGCCGGCACAAAATCTCCGGCGTGCTCGCGGATGGCTTCCATCAACGGACTGCGGTCGGTGGCGGCTTCGAGCAATGTCTTGCGGCGCTTGCCGCGCCCCGCCAATCGTTTGGCGCGGATGACCAGCAAGTGCTCGTCTTTCGAGCGAGCAAGCGTCGACGACCACCGAACCAGTTCACCTGGCTCCCAACTATCGGGAATGATGATCGCAATGCTCATCGGGCTTCCTTGCCGGACTCTTTCAGAATCGGTCTATCCACGCCGACGATGGGGCCAATCGATGCCAAATTCCACGTCCGGTTAGCGTTTGGTACTGCGCCCTGCAGGCGCGGAACTCGTCTCATGGGGCATAGGCCGCTTCAACGTGGATAGCTCAGTAACAGGGCGGGACTCAGCAATTCTTGCGAACCGCCGAGCTGTTGCATGTTGAGCCTTTGCGAAAGAATTCGTCTTCCCTGAGATTCCTGCGCCCAGGCATAGTTGCGCCGCCGCGACCGCGACCCACAACCCTGCCGGGTGCGCGGTGGATTCTAGAACTGCGATTCGATTCGTGTCAACAGACTGCTAGCACCATGCCGATTGCCCGTGCGTGGCAGTCGACGACTTCTCACGCGACCGTGTTGGGTGGCACGGCGGTTGCTGCAACGCAACGACCCACATAGATGCCCTACCCACGACAGAGGGCCAGGGATGCGGAACCTGCTTTGCCGTCAACGATTCGGACACGGCGGATGGCACCGTGGCCGACCGTACGCATCAATCTGCGGACATTTGTTGGCAGCCAGTAACGGAAAAATTAGAAACAGGGGTGCGAAAATAATTCACCAATCAATCTTTCGCCGCTCGGCCTGATTCCAGTTCTCGCAGTTGCCGTTCGAGCTGGTGCGGGTTGCCGCAGCGCGCCTGCAGCCCGCATGTCGCGGCGCTGCGACACGAAGGTGGCGCGGGCAACGACACCGAGTGCCGCTGGGAAGGCGACGTTCTTGTGCGGCGCCGAACGGCGCACGGCCGCTCGTGCGGCACGGCAACGATCCTACGGAGCCATGCGCCTCGATGCCGCACCGACGGGAAGAGTCGCGCAGAATCAGTTTCATTCCAGATCGCAATGCAAGATTCCCAAAGCGTCAGCCGCGTGTGCGAATCCGAGTGTGCATTTCGACGCGGTTAGTGACATGTCGACCGTGTGGCGGGATCGACGATGTCGCCGCGGGGCGCCGTAGCCGGTACCCATGCTCGCGGCTGGCTAGTACAATCAAAGGTTCCTGCCGGTCCTCGCAACCCGCCCCCGACCGAGTCACGCCACGCTTCTTAAGAAAGGACGTACTCGTCGTGATCCGTCTCGCTCGTCGCGACTTGAACCACCCGTTGCGTCTGTTGTCGACCGCGTTGCTCGGCTCGCTGGCGGTTGTCGGCATGACCGGTGCGCCATCGTCGGCCGACGAGATTGAATTCAATCGCGACATCCGTCCGATTCTTTCCGATCGTTGCTTTGCGTGTCACGGTCCCGACGCGACGCATCGCGAAGCCGACCTGCGGCTGGACGACGAGCAATCGGCCAAAGACTCGGTGATCATCCCGGGCAAGCCGGACGAGAGTGAATTGGTGGCGCGGATCACGAGCGACGATGCCGACCTGCGAATGCCGCCGACGGATTCCGGCAAGCAACTCACGTCAGGCGAGATTGCGCTGCTGTCGCGCTGGATAGCGCAGGGCGCCGCGTATCAGCCCTTTTGGGCATACGTGCCGCCCAACCGCCATGAAGTTCCCAAGGCGGCCGATGCAGCGTGGCCGCGCAATTGGATCGATCATTTCATCGCCGATCGACTGGAAACCGAGGGACTCGGCCCGTCGCCCGATGCCGACCGCGTGACGCTCGTTCGCCGGTTGAGCTTCGATCTGATCGGGTTGCCGCCGACGCCGGCGGAGGTCGACGCGTTTGTGCAAGACAACACGCCAGGTGCGTACGAGCGGCTGGTGGATCGCCTGCTTGACTCGCCTCACTTCGGCGAGCGGATGGCGATGTACTGGCTCGACCTGGTCCGCTATGCCGACACGGTCGGCTATCACGGCGACCAGGACCACAGCATCTCGCCGTATCGCGATTACGTCATCAACGCGTTCAATCAGAATCGGCCGTTTGATCGCTTTACGCGCGAGCAACTGGCCGGCGACTTGCTACCCGACTCGGGCACAGAGCAAAAGGTGGCCACTGGCTACAACCGCCTGCTGCAAACGTCGCACGAGGGCGGCGTTCAGCCCAAGGAGTACTTGACGATCTACGCGGCCGATCGGGTGCGCAACGTGTCAGCCGTTTGGATGGGCGCCACGATGGGGTGCTGCCAGTGCCACGATCATAAGTACGATCCGTACACCACCAAGGACTTCTATTCGATGGCCGCCTTCTTCGCCGACGTCGACGAAGAACGCCATTTCACCGACGGCAACAACGACCTACCGACCAAACGCCACCCCGAGCTCGAACTGCCGACCGAGGACCAGGCGCGCCGGCTCGCCGAGTTGGCCGCGCAAATTGACGAGGTGCAAGCAGAGCGCGGAGGCGTCGCCGAAGACGAAAAAGCAGCGATCAAAGCGCTCGACGACCAAATCAACCAGCTAAAGAGCCAGCAGGCCGAAGTTCGCAAGAACATCCGTCGCACGATGATCACGGTAGCGCTGGCCGAGCCACGTGTCACGCGCGTGCTGCCGCGTGGCAACTGGCTGGACGACAGCGGGCCGATCGTTGAACCGGCGATTCCAGAATTCCTGGGCCAGGTTCCCAGCAAAGAACCACGCGCAACGCGGCTCGACCTGGCCAACTGGCTTACGTCGCCCGACGGGGCCGGGCCGCTGACGGCGCGCGTGATGGCCAACCGGTTCTGGTACCTTTGTTTCGGCACCGGACTGGCCGGCGTGCTGGACGATTTCGGCGGACAGGGCGAAGCGCCGGTCCATCCCGAGTTGCTCGACAACCTGGCAATCGAGTTCGTCGACAGCGGCTGGAACGTAAAGCACATGCTCAAGCTGATCGTCACGAGTCGCGCGTATCGCCAGTCGTCGGCGGCGCCAGACGCGCTGGCCGCCCGCGATCCGCTCAATCGACTTTACGCGCGGCAGTCGCGCTTTCGCGTACCGGCCGAGACCGTTCGCGACACGGCGTTGGCCGCCAGCGGATTGCTTGTAACGGGCAGCGGCGGCCCGAGCGTTCGACCGTATCAACCGGCTGGCTACTACCGGCATCTGAACTTCCCCACGCGCACGTACAAGCACCACGCCGACGACCGACAGTGGAGGCGCGGCGTCTATGTCCACTGGCAGCGGCAGTTCTTGCACCCGATGCTCAAGGCGTTCGACGCCCCGAGTCGCGAGGAGTGTACTGCCCAGCGGTCGCGTTCGAACACGCCGCTGGCGGCGCTTGTGCTATTGAACGATCCATCGTTCATCGAAGCGGCCCGCGTGTTTGCCGAACAGGCGGTTTCCGCCGGTGGAGACACGTTCGACGCTCGGATCGAATACATATTTCGGCGGGCCCTGTCGCGCAAGCCGGACAAAGCGGAACGCGCGCTGCTGGCCGATTTGTTGGCCGAAAGCCGACAACAGTTCCAAGACGATCTCGAAGCGGCCCGAGAACTGATTGGTATCGGGCAAAAACCGGTCGCCGCGGCGGCCGATGCGGCGGAGTTGGCCGCCTGGACCAGTGTCACGCGCGCAGTGCTGAACCTGAGCGAAGTCTATACCCGCAACTAGCTGTGAATGATCCACGACTGAGATGACGATGCACGAGTTTTCCCAGCCGATCAATCGTCGATCGTTTCTCTCGAACGCTGGCGTCGGGCTCGGTTCGTTGGCGCTGGGGTCGTTGTTGCACGACGAAATGGCATTGGCCGGTTCGCGCGCTGCGCACGGCGGACTGCCCGGCTTGCCGCATCACCCGGCGAAGGTCAAGCGCGTGATTTTCTTGTGCATGGCCGGCGGACCGTCGCACCTGGAAACGTTTGACTACAAACCCAAGCTGGCTGAAATGGACGGTCAGCCGATGCCCGAGTCGTTCACCGCCGGGCAGCCCATCGCCCAACTGCAAGGCAAGGAACTCAAGTGCCAGGGACCGCTGGTGAAGTTCGGCAAGTACGGCCGCAACGGGCAGCAGATCAGCGACTTTCTGCCGTGGCACCAGAAACTTGCCGACGACATCTGCATCATCCGCTCGATGGTCACCGAGCAGATCAATCACGATCCGGCCCACACGTTTATGAACACCGGCACCGCGATCAGCGGTCGACCGTCGATGGGTTCATGGATCAACTATGGGCTGGGTAGCGAGAGCCAGGATCTGCCCGGCTTCGTCGTGCTGACCAGCGAGGGCGGGCGCAATCCGCAGCCGATCGCCTCCCGGCAGTGGTCATCGGGCTTTTTGCCCAGCCGGTTTCAGGGCGTCGAATTCAATTCCAGCGGCGACCCGGTTCACTACGTCAGCAATCCGCCGGGCGTTTCGATGAGTCGACAACGGCGACTGGTCGAGACGATCAACCAATTAAACGAGCACCGGAATCGCACGGTGGCCAACCCTGAAATCGAAACGCGGATCGCGGCGTACGAACTCGCGTTCCGGATGCAGACCTCCGTGCCGGAGCTGGTCGACGTGTCCGACGAGCCGAAACACATCTTGGACATGTACGGCGCGACGCCCGGCGATGGTTCGTACGCGTCGAATTGCCTGCTCGCGCGACGGCTGGCCGAACGTGGCGTGCGGTTCATCCACCTCTATCATCGCGGATGGGACCACCACGGCGATCTGTCGAGGTTCATGAACATCTGCTGCGGGCTGACCGACAAACCAACCTGGGCGCTGATCACCGACTTGAAAGCCCGCGGCATGCTGGATGATACGCTAATCATCTGGGGTGGTGAGTTCGGCCGCACGCCCATGTTTCAGGGCAAGGGCGGCGCGGGCCGCGACCACCACATCAAGGGTTTTTCCATGTGGATGGCCGGCGGAGGCGTCAAGGGCGGCATCACGCACGGAAACACCGACGAGTTGGGCTACAACGCCGTCGAAAACGTCGTCCACGTCCGGGACCTGCACGCCACGATGTTGCACCTGTTGGGGATCGACCATCGGCGGTTCAGCGTGCCGTTCCAAGGACTCGACATGCGGCTCACCGGCGTCGAAGCGGCGCGGCCCATTCGCGAGATTCTGGCATGATGCCGGCCGTGGGCCGTATGTTCACTACGTCACGACGTTGTGCTGTGATCGTGGCATACTCCGAACGTGCCACGGTCAGTGTTTGCGGCCACATGATGACGACGAACTCTCTGGAAAATGCCAATGCGCCTGGCCACCGTCCTCACGCCGATGTCCGACGAAAACCTCGCCTTGGCCGCGCAGTGTGGCGTGAGCGACATTGTCACGCGCTATCCCGGCCCCAAGTTAGACGATCTGCTGGCCGTGAAGCGCCGAATCGAGTCCTTCGGGCTTCGGCTGGCCGCGATCGAAGGCTACCTGCCGTTCGAAACAATCAAGGCAGGTCGTGACGACGGCACCGAGCTGGCCGCCATGCAACAACTGGTCCGCCACATGGGAACCGCCGGCGTGCCGATCCTCTGCTACAACTTCATGGCCGGCACCGATTGGGTCCGCACGCGGCTCAATGTCGTCGAACGGGGCGGAGCAAAGGTCACGGCGTTCGATTTGGCCGAAGCCAAGCAAGCCGTCCTGTTGGGTCACGACGGCGCCGGCACGATGGAACCACCCGACGACCAGCAGCTCTCTGCCGAAGCGCTTTGGCAACACCTCACCGTATTCTTGCAACAGATGGTTCCGCAGGCCGAGCAGTCGGGCGTCATCCTGGCCATGCATCCCGACGATCCGCCTTTGCCCGAGTTCTTGGGCAAGGCCCGAATCATGAACAACGTGGAAGCATTCGAGCGGCTGGTTGCGATCGTGGCCAGCCCGAGCAACGCGATCTGCTTTTGCCAGGGAACGTTTGCCGAGATGGGCGTTGACATTCCGGCCACGATCCGGCGGCTGGGCAAGCACATCCGTTACGTTCATTTTCGCGATGTCCGCGGCACGGCCGAATCGTTCGCCGAAACGTTCCACGACAACGGACCGACCGACATGGTCGCCGCCGTGCGGGCCTATCGCGAAATCGGCTTCGACGGCCCGATCCGGCCCGACCACGTACCGCAGCTTGTCGGTGAAGACGACGGCGAGCCAGGCTACACAATGAGGGGCCGTCTGTTCGCGTTCGGGTACCTTCGCGCGCTCGTTCAGGCGACCGAGCCGTCTTGACCCAATTTCTTAGTGCGTTGGCCGCGCGAATCGTGCCAAGTGGCAGCTTGAACCGGTCGGTCCCAACAGTCGATAATTGAATTCGCCACAGAGCGGCGCCCGCGCAACGGGACAACCGGCTTGAATTCGTCGCGCTGCATTCCCGCCAGACTTCCTTCCCGCCAACCCGTCACCCGAAGGTCTTCGCCGTGATCCGAACGACACTGCTCTCCGCATTGGCATCGATTTTTTTGGTGTGTCCCCTGATGGGGGCCGATGTGCTGCGCGTCGGCACGTTCGACGTCGACGCTTCGCCGCCGATCGGCAGCCCGTTGGCATACAACCCGACCAAAGGTGTCACGACGCCGCTGAGCTGTCGCGGGCTTGTGCTGGTTGGAGCCGGCGAGCCGATCGTCGTGTGTGCCGTCGATTGGATCGGGATCGGCAACGACGGGCAGACCGAGTTTCGCAAACGGATTGCGCAAACGGCCAACACCGACCCAAAACGCGTTGTCGTACACACGTTGCACCAGCACGACGCTCCCCGGTGCGACTTTTCGGCTGACGCGCTATTGAGCCACCATGGGCTGTCCGGCACGGGGTTCGACGTGGTTCACGCCCGCGAAGTAATCCAACGTACCGCAGCGGCCGTCGGCGAAGCGATCGCGCGGGCCACGCCTGTAACACACCTGGGCTTGGGCAGCGGCACGGTCGAAAAAGTCGCGTCGAATCGCCGGATTCTCGGACCCGATGGCAAGGTGTTGCACACGCGATACACGGCGACAAGCGATCCGAAGACTCTCGCCTCTCCGGCCGGCACGATTCATCCGCAATTCAAGATGATCAGCTGTTGTAACCAGCAGCAATCGATCGCGGGCGTGTCGTTCTATGCCACGCATCCGCAAAGCTACTACCGCACGGGCCTGGCCACGCCCGACTTTCCCGGACTGGCCCGCAACGCGCGGCAAGAAGCGACCGGCGTGCCGCACATTCATCTCAACGGTGCCGGCGGCAACATTGGCGCAGGCAAGTGGAACGACGGATCGAAAGAAAACCGGCAGGTGCTGGCTGATCGCGTCGCGGCCGGAATGAAGCGTGCCTGGGAAGACACAAAGAAACAGCCGATTACCGCCGGCGACGTCGGCTGGCAAGTGCATCCGGTCGCGCTGCCGGTGGCCGATCATCTCGAAGAAGAATCGATACAAGCAATCCTTGACGACGACAAGGTAGACCAAGCGGCCCGTTACGCCGCGGCAGCCAATCTTGCCTGGCTGCGACGATGCCGCGCAGGCGGCACGATCGACGTGGCTTGTTTGGCGCTCGACAACGCCCGGGTGCTATTCATGCCGGGCGAGTTGTTCGTTGAGTACCAATTGGCCGCGCAGAAGCAGCGGCCGGATCTGTTCGTCGCGATGGCGGCCTACGGCGACTACGGGCCGGGGTACATCGGCACCGAGATCGCGTATAGCCAGGGCGGCTACGAAACGAGCGAGCGGGCTTCGCGCGTCGCGCCGAGCGTGGAAGGCGTTCTTCTGGGCGCGATCGACCAACTGCTGGGTCCGGCGGCGCAATAGTTTCGATCCGTTGCCGTCGATCGCGGTTGTCCGCGGCCGCCGCGGTGCCCCCCGCGTCAAACCCGAGGAAAGCGAACGATGAAGACCATCAAGTCGACAGCCAACCGCACGCGTCCCGCGCCCCGACGCGGAACGCACTTCGCCGCTCTGCCCTCCTCTGCCGGGCGCGCGGCACTTGCTGCCCTAGTCTTCCTGACAGCCGCACTCGCGCAGGCCCAAGAGCAGGACGCGAAGTCCAGTATGCCCGACGTCGGATCGCGTCGCGAGCTGTTTGTCGACAATTATCTGGTCGGGCAACTGGCCGGGGAAGCACGGCTCGAACTACATCATCCGACGCCACGCGAAATCGCGCTGGTCCACGATGCTCCCTGGGAAGGGACCGGCAGCGGCTATCACAGCGTGTTCCGTGACGGGGATCGCTATCGGATGTACTACAAAGCCTGGCACTTGGACGTGCAACAGGGCAAGCTCGGCACGGGTCGTCACCCGTTGTACTGCTGCTACGCCGAGAGCGACGACGGGATTCACTGGCGAAAGCCGAACCTGGGCCTGCACGAAATCAACGGCTCGAAGGACAACAACGTGGTGCTGGTCAGCGGCGCGATGGGGCCGTTGAGCGTCGATGCCGGACATCCGGCCGTGTTCAAGGACGACAATCCAGACGCGCCGGCCGAAGCCCGCTACAAGGCAATCCTTCGATCGTCCGGCAAGAGCGGGCTGCTGCCGTTTAAGTCGCCCGACGGATTGCACTGGTCGCCGATGAGTGACACGCCAATTCTCGGTGGCTTGGGCGCATTCGATTCGCAGAACCTCGCGTTTTGGGATCCAACGCTGGGCAAGTATCGCGCTTATTGGCGGATCTTCACTGCCGGCGAAACGACCGACAAAGTCTGGAAACCGGCCGGCGTTCGAGCCATTCGCACGGCCACGTCCGACGACCTGCTGCACTGGGGCCAGCACCAGGATTTGACCTACGTCGATTCTCCGCCCGAACACCTCTACACGAATCAAATCAAGCCGTACTATCGCGCGCCCCATATTCTGATTGGGTTTCCAACGCGCTATGTCGAACGGGGCTGGACCGACTCGACCAAGGCGCTGCCTGAGCTTGAGCATCGCCGGCTGCGAGCCTCGTCGACCGAGCGCTACGGAACCGCAATCACCGAATCCTTGCTGATGGCGGGGCGAGACGGCGTGCATTTCAAGCGCTGGAACGAAGCTTTTTTGCGGCCCGGCATCGAGCGGCCCGATGCCTGGAACTACGGCCATCAGTACGTCGCCTGGCATGTCGTCGAGACCCGTTCGTCGTTGGAGGGCGCGCCGAACGAGCTGTCGCTGTATGCCGGCGAGAGCTACTGGACCGGCAAAGGCAGCGCGCTAAGGCGCTACACATTGCGACTCGACGGCTTCGTTTCGGTGCATGCGCCGATGCACGGCGGCGAGCTCATTACGAAGCCGTTCACGTTTCGCGGTAACCGGCTACACCTGAACTTCGCCTCGTCGGCCGCCGGCGGCATGCGCGTCGAAATCCAGCGTCCCGATGGACAACCAATCGAAGGGTTCGCGCTGGATGACTGCAACGAAGTGTTCGGCGATTCGGTCGATCGGGTCGTCACGTGGAACACCGGGCCCGACGTCGGTGCGTTGAGCGGTATGCCGGTACGGCTGCGCGTCGCCCTGCGTGACGCGGATCTGTACGCGTTTCAATTTGGTGATGATTAGAGTGCCGCAGCCGGTCCGAGCGGCCGTAGTCGCCGGTGCCCACCGTGCCCGGGCGACTACAACGCTGCACGGGCGCCGTCTGGCTTGGTGGCTAGCACAACGCCGACACTCTCGCCCGCCATCACGCGCGAAAACGTGCGCAACACCAAAACGACTCCGGTCTCTTGTGCCCGAAGTTCGTGGCGTGCACGGTCGGTCGGGTCGATCACCGCGCCGAGCAAGTCTCCCGACTGCACCTGCTGCCCAAGCTCAACAGACGGCTCGAAGAATCCGTTCACCGGCGACGGGTTGCACACCTGCATGTGGCCGGAGTCGGGTCGCGGATCTTCGACGGTCAACTCGACGCAGCAACGGTCGAACTCGCCGGGCATCATCCGCAGCCAACGCATCACGTTCAGACAGCCGTCGACGTACGCGTCGACGCCGCGTGGATCGCAAAGCCCAGAGCCATGGTACTCGGCATAGATCGCCGGCACGCCTGCGTCGCGGGCGACCGAAAGCGAGCGGCCATCGAGCGTGGGAGCCGTGCCCCAAACAATCGGCAGGTTGAACGCTCGGGCCATCTCGCGTTGCTTGTCGGCGATTCGCACATCGGCGTGCAGCGTGTACCCGGTCATGGGCATCACGGAAAACGCGATTCCGCCGGAGTGCAGGTCGATATAGTAGTCGCTTGCAAGAATCAGCCGGCTCAGGGCGTGCGCCGTCCGCTCGGTGACGCTGCCGTCCGCCTTACCAGGGCAAACGCGTGCCAAGTCCAACCCGTCTTCGGCCGTGCGGGCACCGTTGCGAAACGCCGCTTCGTTTACGGTCGGCACAAAAGTCGCGGTGCCGGCCGTCAACCGCGCTTCTGGTTCGTCGCCGCCCAACTGAGCAATCAGTCGCCAGATGGCCGCGATCGGCTCGAACTCGTCGCCGTGAACACCGCCGGTGATCAATAGCTTGGGCCCCGGTTCGCTGGCCGCGAACGTCTCGGTGCGAAGGACGGCTTCATCGGACATGATCTAGTCCCGCGCGGGAATCAAGGCCGCCGCCCGTCCGTCCTTGAATCGGAATCCGCCGTCAACCGCGAGCACGGCCCCGGTGATGTAGTCGGCGGAGTCGGAAGCCAGGAAAGCGGCGGCGCGGCCGATGTCTTGCGGCGTGCCGAGGCGCCCCCACGGCAGTCTTGAACCCTCGGTCTTGATCACCGTCGCGTCAAACGCCTCGCGCTCGCCCGGCGTATCGATCCAGCCCGGCTCAATGACGTTCACGTTGATCCGATGGCCGGCCAGCTCGACGGCCATTGTTTGGGCCATGTAGTTCAGACCGGCTTTGGCGGCGCCATAGGCGATGCTGCGGGCCATCGGCATCTCGGCGACCACGCTCGAGATGAACACGATCTTGCCGCCGCCCCCTCGTTCTACCTGATGTTGTGCCACAAGCTGCGCGACGTGGAACCCGGCGACGAGCGTCGCCTGCACGACCTTTTCGAAGTCGTCGGCGCCATAGTCCAGAAAGTCGGCCCGCACGCCGTACGCCGGATTGCTGATGAGTATGTCGATGCACGGCGCGGAACCGAGTGCACTGGCCACCAGCGCTTCGCATCCGGCGCGGTTGAATACATCCGACTCGACGACCGAACATTTCCGCCCCAGCGCGCGAATCGCCTCGGCGGTCGCGCCGACGTCGGGACTGCCTGGACGGTCGTTGAGCACGACGTCGGCACCGGCGGCAGCCAGTTCCAGCGCGCAGCCCTTGCCAATCCCGCGGCCAGCGCCGGTGACCAGTGCCGACTTGCCGGTCAGATTCATTGGAGTGATCCAAGCAAGTTAAGAACCGTAAACCTCGTTCAGATCCGAGGCATGTCCTTTGAGCATTGTCATGAACGCGGAAAAATCTCCACCGTACGCGATAAGTTGAGCGCCCTGAGCGTGCAGCGTTTGTACGTCTTCGCGCGTCGCGGCGGGGCAACCCCACGCTTTCTTGTGCCGTCGCGCGGCGGCGGCCACGCGCTCGTATGCCTGCTGCATCGTCAAATCGGTGCCGGTCCTGCGGATGCGCAGTCCCAAATCGCCCGGCCCGATGAATAGTCCGTCGACACCGTCGACCGCGGCAATCTCATCGACGTTCTCGACTGCTTGCGGCGTTTCGATCTGCACAACGAGAAACGTTTCGCGATTCGCCGCTTCGACGTAGTCGTCGCCGGTTTGCAAGTAGAAGTCGCTATCCAGGCCGGCCCCATCTAGACCCCGATCACCCAATGGCGGAAACTTGACCGCGTCGACCAGCATGCGGGCTTTTTCGACGGTGGACACGTGCGGGATCATCAGGCCGGTCGCGCCGTCTTCCAAGTAGCGATAGAGGCGAGTTTTTTCCAGCGTCGGCGCGCGGAGCATGCAGTCGATGTCGTGCAAATGAAAATACGCCAACAGCGTTTGCGCCTCGCGCTCGCTCAACGCGCGATGTTCCAAGTCGAGCCAGATGCAGTCGTAGCCGAAGTGGGCCGCGTGGCGGATGTAAGCAGGGATGAAGTGTCCGAGCGTACACATGCGTACGGGCTGGCCAGCCCGCAGTCTTGCCAAGGTCTTGCTGGTGCGCAATGGAGTATCTCTTCGAGGATGAGTCAGTCGATAGTTCGCCGGTTCCATTCGCCGACGAAGCCCTTCGACGAAGTTGTGTCTTGCAGGTTTCAGTCGGACGGCGTAGTCCGGTATCATCCACCGAACCGCGGTGCGCGGTCAAGAACGTGGCTGCAAGTCGTTCGCCAATCGCGATTCGCGGCCGACCGAATGCCAGGCCGACGCGTTCCATTGGCGCCCGGACCCATTTCGACCCAGAGACTGTCGTCATGCCGTCACGCCAGGTTTACATCTCGGGCCGGATGGTCCCGGAAGATCAGGCCACGATTTCGATCTTCGACAGCGCCGTGCTGCTGGGCGACACGGTCACCGAATCGACCCGTACGTTTGCACACAAACCGTTCAAGCTGGAACAACACGTTGAGCGTTTATTCAAGTCGCTCAAAGTTACACGGATCGATCCCGGCTGCCAGGCCGCGGAGATGGTGCAGATCTCGCGTCAAGTCGTCGAAGCCAACGAAGCAACGCTCGGCCCGCGCGACGATTGCTGGTTGGTGCACAACATTTCTCGCGGCATTTCGTTGCCCGGCCCAGACCCAACGGTGCAGCACGGCTCGGCGACTGTCATGATCTTTACGCTGCCAATGGACCTGCGCGGCTGGGCCACGTTTTACGAACAAGGATGTCACGCGGTCACGCCGATGAGCCGGGCAGTTCCTTCGCAGTCGCTCGACGCGCGGATCAAGAATCGCAGCCGCTTATCCTACACGTTGGCGGAATTCGAAGCTAAACTGGTGGACCCTCAAGCGCAGAGCATTATTCTGGACGTCCATGGAAACGTGGCGGAGAACAAAGGCGGCAACGTTTTTCTGGTCGCCGACGGCACGTTGAAGACGCCCACCGCCTCCAACTGCTTGGCCGGAATCAGCCGCGAAACGGTACTCGAGCTGGCCCAAGCGTTGGGAATCCCCACCTGCCAGACCCAACTGCAACCGTACGACTTGTACACGGCCGACGAAGTTTTCTTCACCAGCACGCCATATTGCATCATGCCGGCCACGCGGTTCAACGGGCTACCGGTTGGCGACGGAAGGGTTGGCCCGATGACCCAGCAATTGCTGGCCGCATGGAGCGAGTTGGTCGGGGTTGATATCGTGCAACAGGCGTTAGACCAATTGAAGTCATGATCGCCCAGGAATGGCCAACCCCGGCCGCATGCAGTATGGCAATAACCGGCATGAACGTACAACGCCTAGCAAAATGGTTCGCGTCCAATCGTCGTGGCCGATTGAGCGTCCAACTCGACCGCGACGCGCAAGTGCCATCGTTTCGGGCGTGCGTGGCGATCATTGCGGCGCTTTACGTACTCCTCCGCGCGCCCGCGGCACTGGCCGCCGACGGAACAGGCAATGTCGCCAGCACATCGGCACGCCCGCCAGGCTTGCAGCCGCTCGATTGGGCAATCGTCGCGATCTACGCCGTTTCGACGATCGCGCTGGGTGTCTACTTCAGCCGGCGGCAGCGCTCGACGCAAGAATACTTCATCGGCAGCGGCAATATGAATCCGCTGCTGATTGGCGTCTCGCTTTTCGCCACGCTGCTTAGCACGATTTCGTATCTCTCTATGCCGGGCGAAGCGGCCGGCAAAGGGCCGGTTCACCTACTGGGGCTGTTGTCGCTGCCTTTTGTCTACCTGACCGTGGCGGTGTGGATCATCCCGGTCTACATGAGACAGCGTGCGACCAGCGCCTACGAGCTGCTCGAGACGCGGCTCGGGCTAAGCGTCCGGCTGTTGGGCGCGACCATGTTCCTGGCGCTGCGCTTGGTTTGGATGACGCTGCTGGTCTATCTGGCGGCCAAAGCGCTGGCCGACATGATGCGCGTCGACCCCAGTTGGATCCCCTTGATCGTGATCATCACCGGCGGTGTGTCATTGGTTTACACTTCGTTGGGTGGATTGCGGGCCGTCGTGATCACCGACTTCATGCAAACCGTCTTGCTCTATGGCGGGGCGCTGCTGGTGATCGGCACGGTCACTTGGAACTTCGGAGGCTTTGGCTGGTTTCCCACGACGTGGCAGCCAAACTGGGATACACAGCCGATCTTCAGCACCGACCCAAAAACTCGGATCACGGTCATTGGAACGATCCTTACGTTGTTTATTTGGTACACGGCCACGGCCGGAGGCGACCAAGTTTCGGTGCAGCGATTCATGGCCACCCGCGACACACAAGCGGCACGCCGCGCCTTCGGCACGCAGTTGTGCGTCGGTGCGGTCGTCAACCTAACGCTATACGTCGTGGGGTTCGCACTATTGGGCTACTACCAGGCGCATCCCGCGGAGCTTCACGTCGATCTGACGGTCGGCAACAACGCGGATCAACTCTTTCCGATCTTCATCGCCGATCAATTGCCCTTGGGCATCTCCGGGCTGGTCGTGGCGGCCATGTTTGCAGCGGCCATGTCAAGCATTGACTCCGGCGTGAATTCGATCACCGCCGTCGTGATGACCGATTTTCTCGACCGCTTCGGCCTGAAACCTCAAACCGAAAAGGGGCACGTCCGCGTCGCCCGCTTGTTGGCCTTTGGCATTGGGGCGGTGGTCGTCCTAGGCAGCTCGTTCGTGAAATACATCGAAGGCAATATTACGGTCGTCACCAGCAAGACCGTGAACCTGTTGACCACACCGATCTTCGCCCTGTTCTTCTTCGCCATGTTCGTCAAACGGGCGACTCCGGCTGGCGTCTGCATTGGGGCCTTGTTCGGAACGCTGACGGCGGCGGCAATCGCCTTCTCTGGTCCGTTGGTCTACCTGCTGCACGCCCACGCCGGCGTTGACCCCGCGTCGTTCGGCGTCGAGCTAATCTCGAAGACCGACCCAGTAACCGGCGATACTTGGATGACGGCCGAGGATCCGATCAGCTTCCAATGGATCGGTCCGGTGGCTTTAGCTGTGAATCTGATTACCGGCTACGTGGCTAGCCTGTTGCTGCCCGGCGGACGGCGTTCGAATACTCGTTCGCCCAACGTAACGTGACCGGATAAACTCTGGTTACTCGAATTGGAGGTATCGACGCGATGGCACGATCCAAGACGAAAATTGCCGGTTGGATTCTCAGCGTTCTGCTTTCGGCCTTCCTGATCCTGGGAAGCGCTTCCGGCAAATTCGTTGATTGGGAAGGTAGGGCCGAGGCGTTCGACCACATCGGCTACACCGAAGACGTGGTGTTCAAGATCGGCTTCGTGGAAGTCGTAATCGCGATCCTGTTTCTGGTTCCACGAACGGCGTTTGTCGGCGCGATCCTGCTCTCGGCGTACCTGGGCGGCGCGACCGCGACGCACGTCCGCGTCGGCGACCCATTCTTCGTGCCGATCATCATTGGCGTCGTGGCCTGGGTTGCCCTGGGATTGCGCGACCCGCGCGTCTTTGCGATGGCGTTCGGCAAGCCGGCGATCGATTCACCCGGCGGCTAGATTCGGGAATTCTGCACGCGCCGGCCGAAGGCGGTTCAAGGATCAAATTCGTCGACGCGGCCCCATCCTGAGCTCGGCACGAGTAACCGCTCGGCATGCACGCCGTCTGCTGAATCGCCTGAATCGCCGCAAAACCACGCGGCTGCCGAGATTCTTTGTAAGTCGACCGTGCGTTGCGTTACCAATACCTTTGGAAGCAGGTTTCGGTGTTGGTTGACGAAGAACGCAAAACGCTGTTCCTGACGTGGCTTGGCGAGCATGGCTCGTCGGTGATGAAGGTCGCGCGCGCCTACACGCTGACCAGTGAAGACTGCCAGGATTTGGCGCAAGAGATCTTGTTGCAAGCCTGGCGGTCGCTGCCGTCGTTCCAGGGAAAGGCATCCGCGGCAACGTGGTTTTACCGCGTTGCGCTGCACACGGCTATGAACTGGCAACGCAAAGACATACCACGTCGAGCGAAGCAACAACCACTGTTCGAGGTTCACGTCGCCGGGCCCGATGTGCCGAACGGCGCTGAACAGACCCAACATCGGGAAACCGTCGAGCAGCTCTACCAGGCCATCCGCCAGTTGCCCAAAGCCGACGCCGCATTGGTCCTGTTGTACCTCGACGAATTGAGCTATCGCGAAATAGCCGACGTATTGGGTATTTCGGAGAGTAACGTGGGCGTGAAGCTGAATCGGGCGAAAAAGACGTTGAGCGCATTGATGAACGGAGCACCCGATGGCACCTGATGAACTCCAACAAGCTTGGCAAGCGGAAGCATCGCAGACCCGTGTCACGGTCAATGCCGACCTACTGTTGAGACAAGTTCGGCGCAATCAAAGTGATCTTCGGGCGATCGTGTTCCGCCGCGATACGATCGAAGTCGTCGTCGTCCTGTTGTTGCTGCCCTACTGGTTTTACGCCGGCCACACGCACGCGCTGCCCTGGACTTGGTATCTGGCCGTGCCGGCGCTCATTTGGGTAGGCGGGTTTATCGTGGTGTACCGCTGGAGTCTCCACGTAGAACCGCTGGGGCCAGACGAACCACTGGTGCAATGTGCCGAGAGTGCCTTGACCGAACTCGACAACCAGATCTGGCTGCTGCGCAACGTGTTCTGGTGGTACTTGCTGCCACTTGGCGCGGCCATCGCTGCTTTCTTTATCCAGGTTGCCTGGCAATCCGCGACGAATTGGCTCGAGACGCTGGTAGCTGTGCCGTTGGTTGGCTTTATTGTCGCGCTGTACTACTTGATCTACTGCTTGAACCAACGGGCTGTGCGCCGCCAACTCGCGCCGCGCCGCGAGGAGCTGCTAGAACTGCTTGCCGGTCTTTACGATGATCCGATAGAAAACCGCGCACAGTCGGACAAAGCGGCTGACGTCAAGCCGGCCGGGTTGCTCAAACGGCTGGTTATCTTCGCCTGTTTGTGCTTCGTGTGCGTCATGGCCGTTCGGCTCGCGTACCAATTGTCCGTGGATCGCGGCGGTACCGGCTATCCCAGGCTTGCGCCCTATTCCGCCGTCCGCTGGCAAGAATCGCAGCCGGAGATCCGAATCGATGGGCAATGGTACAAGCTGGTGTCGCTCGACGACATTCCGTCGGACGAGATCGTGGCGTTCAGTAAAAAGACCTACGGCGATCGATGGCAAATGCGTTTCGAGGAAGACCTGGTCGAGGTGCTCTCGCGCATGGGCCATCCGCCGAAGGAAACCGTTACGTTGGTCGTGCAACCGCTGACTTCGTCCAAAACGCAGGTCTTAAAAGACGTTCCCATGACCGCGAAGAATCGAGCGGAATTAAAGGCGGCCGTACGGGTCCGCGAGGAATCTTCTAAGCCCTGAGGGGAACCCCCGCACGCCGCCAGCGACAGGACAGCCGAGCATCACCGCTCTTCCGCCGGAGCACATGCCTGGACTGGCCCGACGTCCCACGGTTCGCGCGCGGCAAGCTCGGCGATCGTAACGTAACCCTCGGCCAGCTTACCGGCACACGCGTCGCTGATGCGCCAGTGCAACGTCGAGCCAAACAAGGGCTGGGCTTCGACGCATACCACGCGAAGTTCCCCCTCCTCGAAACCACACTGTGTTTGAACGGCCGCCAGCAGTTCCTCGTCGGCCAGATGCCCTTCGCCAAAATTCCATCCCAGCACCGAGCCGGCAACCGTTTCACCGTCGGCATACGTGTATCGCTGGAACGGTTCGTCGCCGAGCGTCTCGGGAATCAGCAGACCCAACGTGCGGCCCTGCAGGTGGAGCGCGCGAAAGGCCAAGAACCCGGCGTCGGCACGGACGGCACCCTCTGGCGACAACGAACGCCGCTGTTGCTCGAACAGCAGCGGCGCGGCCCGCTTCAGCCGATCGAGCTTGCGGTAGCTCTCGTCACGGAACAACCACGCATTCCACGCCCAATTGCCGGCGTAGTAACGCATCGCCACGAGGAACGAAACGTGGTTGGGAAACAGATTTCCCACCAGAGGCAGCACCAACAGTGCAATGACCAGGTAGGCCGCCAGTGGCGCGGAGTCGATCGAAAACAGGCTCACGCTCGGATGGCCGACGAACAAAAAGAACGCAGCGTAGATGCTAAGCACGTTCCATTCGAAAACCGCGGCAATCGGCAAATTGCTCAGAATGAACCCGTGCAGCAGCAAGACCCACGCGATGCCCACGTACAACAACGGGCCTTCGTGCGTCACGAACAATAGCGTCAGCGGCGCGGCGAACTCGAGAAACGTACCGGCATAGGACATACCCTTAGCCACGCGCGAAGGTCGCATGTCGTCCGGCGGAGCGACGTACATTTGGCGACGCACCGCCGCGCTTTTGACCAACGAGTTGTTCGTCGCCATGATCGCCACAACATATGGGAACGCCGGCGTCAATTTCGAAACGCCTGCCCAAAACCAGATCGCAAGTTGCACCCACTTCGCGCCGGCGATCCAATTGCCCGCGAACAAAAAGCACACGATCATCGCAAAGTGATGTTCGACGCGGCCGGCGAGCCAGATCGTTCGGTCGCATAGCCCGGCCAACACGAAGAAAACGACGACCGCCGCCAGGTGTTCGGTGTGAATCTCCGCTTGCACCAGTGTCCAAACCAGCGACGCCAACAAGCCGGCATAGAGCACGACATCCAGCGCCGTGCGCCTGATACCGCCAAATAGTGGCAACCGCGGAAAGGGCGCGAGCTTCGTCGTGCCCGGCCGAAGAAAGTGCAAGAACGCGGTAAACGGCGGCCAGATTCGCAGTCCGAGCGGTCCGCACATGCAACCAAAGCCGGCCACCTCAACCAAGCAGGCCCACAGAAACGCTTTCTGAAAGGCGACCGGATCGAATATCCAACTCGTGAACCCCGCGACCGTTCCCAGACCGGGTGTAAATCGACAGAAGAAAATCCAGCCGAGCACGAACACCAGCAGTTTGACCGCGTGGAACCCGTAGTCGCGCATGCGATAGCCAAGTCCTCCGAGCAGATAAGCTTCGGTACCGATTCGAACCCGATCGGTGTAGTCCTTCGTTACCCACTCGGCCGGCGCAAGAAAATCTGGTGCGCTGCGCGCGCTCATGTGCAGCCCTTTCTTCGGTTCGGCCGATGCGGCTCGAGCTCGCCGCGCGCGGCAGATCGCACGTGCGAATACGGCATCCGCCGGCCGATGGCGGACTGACGAGCATCCGCCTCCGCCCGGACGAGCATTCTCACGGAACGATTGGACCATTATCCGACGGCTCACGCCAGCATCAGGATGCACGGTCCGTGGCAGTCGTCAACAAGCGAGGTGGCATCAGGCACGCGAAGGGACTGCCGTCTTCTCGCCCCACCGCCGCTGTCCGTGCTCGATAGAATTGTGGCCTCGTCGACGCAAACCAACTATCATGGTCCGAGGACAGATCGGGAAAATTTCACAACCCGATCAGCCCACGCCTGCCACGCGGCGGGCCGCGGCGCACGGTTCGACGCAAAGGGTTCGGACAGCGGGACGTTTGACGCCGCACATAGCCAGTTTCGGATAGCGCGGATCAACGACGGGTCTCCGATGAGCTCACTCGGCCAATTCACGACGCGCCGCATACTCCGCGCGTTGTTGCTCACGGCGAGCCTGCTGTTGCCGCCGTCTGTCTTCGCACAAACCGCGGACCGTGACCTGATCGAAACGGTCGCGGCCGGCAGGTTCAAGTCGCTCACTGAGCCGCCTTGCTCCTATTGCTCGACGCAGCATCGTAAAGGGCTGATCCGGGAAGACGATCGCGTCATCGCCTGGCTCAGGGCCGCGCACAACGGCGGCGCCGTCCCGTTGCGACACTTCCTGTCCGGCCCGCGTGTGGTCAATGACACTTACGGTCTGTTCTTCTACGATCCCGACGGTGGCTACGTGGCGGCGTATCGCAAGGACTACGGCTACGAAATGCACGGCTGGCGCAACGGCGTCATGGTCGTGCGCGGCCGCGACGGTACGCTATGGTCGGCGCTAACGGGAATTGCCTTCGACGGACCCAAGAAGGGCAAAAAGCTGAAGCGGATCCCAAGCCTGGTTACCGATTGGGGGTATTGGGTGATGCTCCACCCGGAGTCGACCGCCTATGACTTGTTTGACGGCAAGACTTACGCCACCACGCCGTTGACTGCGCAAGTGAGCGACGAAGCCCAGCGAACGATGGGCGAGGTCGATCCGCGACTCGGGCCGCTGGCGAATGTGTTGGGCGTCGAGTTGGTCGAAGCCACGAGGGCGTACCCGCTGGACGGCCTGGCCGATCGGGACTGCATCTTGGACGACGTCGGCGATCGTCGGATCGCCGTGCTATGGTACGGGCCAACGCGGACCGCGGTTGCTTTGGATTGCCAACTTGGGGACCAAACGTTGACGTTGTACGCCGACGACATTTCGCCGGAGTCGGCCCCGTTCAAAGACCGAGAAACCGGCACGCGCTGGACACCGGCGGGTCGGGCCGTCGACGGACCGCTGCGCGGCAAAGAGTTGAATTGGGTCGACGGAATTCAATGCCGGTGGTACGCCTGGTCCGCCGAATACCCCGAGACGCTCCTCCATGACGCCTCGAATTAGTCGCGTGGTAGGTTTCGGCTGCGTGGCGCTCGCCCAGTGCCTGACAACGATCATGCTCGCCGCCGAGCCGACGGACGGGCAGCCTGCTGCCCCGCCCGAAGCGTTTCGCGGCGCGCTGTTGCGGCCGGAAAAGGCAAGCAATGCGCGTTTGGCCGACCTGAGGTTGGCAGGCATACGGGCCGTTGCACTGCAGATCGACGACAACGCTGACGCGCGTCCTGCCGAACGACGAGCTTGCGACCGGATTCGGCAGGCGAAGTTGCCGCTGTACTATTGGATTGAAATCGCTCGCTGCCCGAGCCTAGCCGACTCTCATCCGCAATGGATGGCCAGCTTGCAGGGCCACGGCGAGTGGCGGCGGCTGTTCAACGATCCACCCAAGCCGCGCGAAGGGGAAGTCGTCAAGACGTTCCCCTGGGTACCAATCCTGAACAAAGAGCCATTCGAGGCGCAGCTTGCCCGCGTCGCCGCGGTGCTGAACGCATTGCCAAGGCCCGATGGCCTGTTTCTCAATGATCTGCAAGGCGCGCCGTCCGCCTGTGGATGCGGCAATCATCTTTGTCGTTGGACCACCGACTACGGGCCGATCCGAACCACGACGCCTTTGGGCCATGATGCGGCAGCGGCGTTCGTGGCCGAAGTGCGCCGATTGGTGCCGGAGGCCGAAGTCATCCCGGTCTGGACCACCGAGTGCGAAGAACATGACGCCACTGACGATGGGTTGTGTGCCGGCGTCGGCTGCTTCGAGGGAATCTGCTGGAAGGCGTATACCGAGCAGTTGATGCCCGTGGCAATACAGAATCCGCGACTCGGAGTGCTGCTGCCGTATCGCGCATTTCAACGCGATCTGGCACTCTACGGCCAACCGGCCGGATGGATTCGCCATGCCGCGCGATCGTTTCAGACAATGCCGGCCCGTTACGAGCGCGGTCCGATCCCGAGCGACCGGTTGATCGCGGTGCTGCAAGGTTGGGACGTGACCGACGAACAGGTGGCGGCGCAAATCGAGGCCGCCGAAGCCGCCGGCACAGGCGGCTACCTGATCGCCTTTGCAAACATCGAGCAAGGCTGGGAACCGAGAATTGTGAAGTGGAAGTGATCGGCGGTGGGACTGTCGATCACGTGGCGCGGCGCATCTACGCCGAATGTCGTATGCAGACTGCATTTGGCGTAGGCGGTCGGTGCGATAGCGTAGCATCGCAAGGTGGACCGGCGTCGAACCGGCCAACGACATCGTCGAAAAGAACTGTGAGAATTGTGTTCGCGGGGTGTCTGGCGTGCTAGAATCCACGACCAAAGCGGTTCCACGCGACCTGTAACATGCATCCAGGGAGTTGCTCATGTTTTGCAAGTCGGCCGGATTGGTTGCAGCTTTGTCGTGCTGTTTTGCTGCGCGAATGCTCAATGCTGCTCCGCTCTACGCGATCAAGGATCTCACACCGGCTGGTTACACTACGTCGGTGGCCTACGACATCAATGCCGATGGTGACGCGGTCGGCATTGCGGGCTTCTTTCCGAGCGGGTCGCTCGTGGAGCATTTTTTCTACTACGACCATTCGACCGGCATCTCAACGATCTTTGGTGCTGGCATCGTCGAGCCACGTCCTTCGATCACGGGTACAGGGTTCCGACGGGCAGCGATCAACGATAGCGGACTTGTGGCGGGCACGGCCCGGTTTACCGCTGGAGTGCCCGAGGCGCGCGGCTTTATCTACAACGGCACAACGTTCACCAATCTCGGGACACTTGCCGGCGCAACGCCCAGCGGCATCCGCCCTTCGTCCGACGCCTTGGACATTAACTCCAGCGGCGTCGCCACCGGCACGGCAACGTCCGGCGCCGGCACGACACCATCTGAGTTCGACAACATTGACGTCTACACGGGCACGGCGTCACCCATATCCGACATCGACGGCGATATTACCGTCGCCACGCGCGGCGACTTTGGCCGCGCGATCAATAATGCCGGCTTGATTGCCGGCTCGAACGAGGCCGGCAAGGCGACGCTATTCAGCGGAGCAAGTGAAACGGTGCTGCTGGCCGCAACGATTTATTCAGGCGAAGCTTCGGTCGCAACCGACCTCAACGAAGCAGGACTCATCAGCGGCTCGACGATCGCCACGAATGAAGCATTCGTCTATGACACGTCCGACTCGTCGGTGACCATACTGCCGCAGATCGGCACCGGGTTGCGAATGAACGCCAACGGGATCAATGAAGACGGCGACGTCGTCGGCCAAGGCGACCGCTCCCCGAGTTTGAGCGGCGAAGCGCGTGGCTACGTCTATGTCTCCGACGACGGCACCAGCTATATACTTGAAGATCATGTCGTCGATCTCACCGTGCCGCCCATAGCAGGGCTCGGCGACTGGGAACGACTCCGAGCCGCCTGGGGCATCAACGACGACGGCTGGATCGTGGGCCAGGGCGATCGACGTTTCACCGGCGAAACGTTTCCGGTCAACCGGGCCTACTTGCTCATTCCAGTGCCTGAGCCGTCGACTATGGCGCTCTTGGCTGCCGGCATGGTGGTGTTGGCCGCGCTGGTCGGTACGCGGCGCGCGCGGACCCAACCATCCGGTTGACCATTATCTTGCCAACCACCGCGGCCAGTTGCCAGCAAAGCGGGCAATCTATTGGCGACAAACGGCATTGCGATCGAACCCGTTCATAGTCCATTCCGCGAGGAAAGCACCAAAGCACGTCCAAGGAACAACGACTTAGTCGCCCGCCGGTCGTTAGGGCGGCCACTTGCTTGACACGCGCGCAGTCAACCACTATCGTCACTTCTTGAGTTGAGTAGCACGTCGCACGATCCTCTTCGGCGAAACGCTGCGTAGCTCTTCGCAGCTCACACGGACGCGAGTCAGCGTAACCCTGCCAGGGACGGTCCGTGCTCATCTTGAATCCGTGGGGGCAACATCATGTCTTGGCGCGTGCGACGTGCGGCCAACGGTCGCGGCCATTCGAAGTTCGATCAATCGCCCCCCGCTCGCTCGGTCGCCGCACGGCCGAAGCGCACACGCCGACTCTCGCTCGAAGGACTGGAAGAGCGCACGGTGCTCGCCGGCCTGGTCAATATCGAGATCTTTCCCAACAACGCGGACGGGTTTCTTACGTTGACCGGCGACGGCTCGAACAACCAAGTCGAAATCCGCCAAACGGCCAATCCCAACGAGTTTCACGTCTCCAGCCCGGACAGTACGCTGTTCCAGATCAACGGCGCGGGCGTCACGGTGCCCGAGGCGACGATTAACGGGATCGTCAATCAGATCGCCGTCAATTTGGGTGACGGAAACGATAATTTCAGCTTCCTCGGCATCGACGATGACAATCCGTCGAACGTTCCGGCGAATCTGGAGATCATGAACCAAGACGGCAGCAATACGAATCTTGTCTCGAATGTGATCGTCAACGGCGATCTGCGCGTCACGAAGGCCGGCGGCAGCAGCGGGTACGCCGAACTACGGATCGTCAATTCGACGGTCATCGGTGACACGATTATTGACAACTTCGGCGGTGGCACGGGCGATTCGCGAACCGTCGTCGACAACAGCAGCCTGCACGCCGGTGGCGGCGATCGCCGGGCACTATGGATCAGCAACGCCGAAGGAAACAACATCACCGAGGTCCAAGGCCAGTCGCAGCTTGGCACCGGATCGTTTCTCGATCCGACCGATCCGATCGTCTCGATCAACAACAGCGGCGGTGGAAGCCGAACCAGCTTCACCGGTGCAGGTCAGGTAGCCGGGCCCGGCACCACCACGGTCTACGGAAAGCTCGAGATCAACAACGGCACCAACTTGCCCGGCTTGCTCGACATCGTGACGTTTAACAGCACAAACGTGCTGGGCCACGTGATGATCCATAACGGTCACGGCGACACCGAATCGGTCGTGACCGACACGACGTTGGGAAGCCATCTGGTGGTCGACGATCCACAGATTGGCGGGCCGGTAGAAATCCGCAACGAAAACGGCTTCGACAGCTTGCGGATCACCGACTCGACCATGCCCTGGGGACTGTTCGTCGACAATGCATATTCCTCGCCCGACACGAACTGGGGCAGTGACACGACGATCATCAACAGTTCGATTGGCGAGCATCCGTTTGGCCCGACGTTGGACAACGACGGCGACGCGTTGCAGATCATTGGTGACAACGCCAAGGATGAAGTCTTGCTCGACCAGACGCGCCTCGGCGGCACGTTGAATCTCTCGGAACTGTACAACGGAAACAACGTCGTCTCGATCCTGAACAGCTCGGCGATGGCAGCCCTGTACTTCCAAGGCGGAATCGGCGATGACACGGTCACGATCGACAACTCTCAAATCGTCGTTGCGGTCGAAATCATGCTCGACCAAGGCGAAGACACGCTGACGTTGTCCAATGTGGATCTGGTCACCCAATGGCCCGATCCATTGCTGGGCCTGATCGACATCGACGGCGGCGACGGAGTCGACACGACCAACACCGACGCGTTGCTGGCCGGTGCCCTCGGCTTCGAGGAAATACTGCCCTAGGCCGAGAGGAGCAATCTGACCTATCCCGCTACAGACGCCTGCCCGGTGCCGTAGTTCGGTGCCGGCAAGTGGTTGGTCGAGCGATTCGCATCCGAACATTCGACCCAACACCGTCGTTTTGTCCCGGATCGGCGCACCACTGCTGGGCTTACCTGCCAAACCGGGCCCAAGTTGCAATTCACCCGGGGTCGAAGCAGAATACGCTTTGCGTTTCGGAAAGTCGTTTTTGTGGCGATAGCGATGCGCGACACGACGCGCTGCGTACACCGCCGAAAAACACGATGCTCGGATCAATTTATTCGTGCCTGGCCGAACGTGGTGGCCGTACCGCTTCGTTCTAGTCCACAGTCCCACCACCCGAGTTGCTAACGATGCCGCCTGGACCGAGAAACTGGATTTCGCGCTTTCGGCACCGTGGCGGTGCGCGGCCGGCGCGCCACCGGCGTCTCAGCCGTCCGCTGCAGCGAACCGCAGGTCTGGAATGGCTGGAGCAACGGCTGGCACTGACTGCATCGGTCCAGGTTCGATTCGAGTTTACCGACCTTGCCGACACTCCGTTGACCGCGATCACCGTGGGCGAGGACTTTCGGCTAAAGGTCTACGTCAAGGACATCCGCGAAAACGCCCAGGGACTATTTCAAGCATATCTCGATGTTGGCTACCCGCAGGCACTGGCTACGCCCAACGGCTCGATTGTTCACGGGCCCGCGTTCTCGACCGCAACGTTCGGCGACACCAATACGCCCGGTCTGATCGACGAGACCGGAGGTATCGACACCGACCAGGTGCAGCCGTCGCCGGGCAACGTCGAGCTGCTGTTGTTCAGCGTGCCGTTCCATGCCAACACGGACGGCGACTTCGATCTGGTACCCAACCTGGCACAAGCCAGCCAGCGTCGGATTGTCTTGTGGGAGTTGTCGTCTGGCACGCCGTTGTCGGATATTCAGTTCGTTGGCGCATCGATCGACATCAACTTATCGAACATTCGGCCCACGCTCACCGACGTCGACACGCTGACTGGCGCGATTGAGGACACGGAGTTTTTAATCGACTACGCAACGTTGGCCGACGCGGCGAACGAATTCGATCCGGATTCATCACCAATCAGCTTTCGCGTTGAATCGGTAACGGCCGGCTCGCTAACCAAGGGCGGCACGCCAGTCTCGCCCGGCGCAACACTGTTGTCACCAGGAGAATCGTGGGTTTGGACTCCCCCGGAGGATGCCAATGGATTGATCAGCGCCTTCGACATCAGGGCCTTCGACGGAAACAGCGCATCACTAGCAGCCGTGACAACCATGATCGACGTCACCGCAATCAACGATGCGCCCTCGTTCGTGCCCGGTCCAGGCCAATGGCGCAGCGCGGCGGGCGCCGTCACGGTGCCGGGTTGGGCGACCGACATCTCACCCGGTCCGGCGGACGAAGCTGGACAGGAAGTTACGTTCGAGGTATCGACCGACAACGACGCGATGTTCTCGGACGTGCCGTCAATTTCTTCCGACGGCACGCTGACCTATACCGTGGCGCCCAGCGAGTCGGACATGGCGAAAGTCACGGTCGTGTTAACCGACAACGGCGCGCCGTTTGACACAGACCAAAACACGTCGCCCGAGTACACGTTTTACGTGCTGCTGGATCCGGACGAACGTTTCTGGCACAACCCGTTCATGCGAGAAGATGTCGATCGCAACGGCGCCGTCCAACCGCTGGACGCGCTGCAGGTCATCAATCGGTTGATACTCTTCGGCACCCACGAGTTGCCGGCCGCCCCGGCTCCTCCAGACGAGCCACCGCCGTTCGTCGACGTCAACGACGATGGTTTCTTATTCCCGATCGACGCGCTCATCGTGATCAACTACCTGATTCTCAACAATCCGCCGGCAAATCCAACGGCGGCCACTGCCTCGCCCGCGTCGGCGTCCCAGATATCTGCCGTAGACTACGAGCTGCGCGCACTAGGACCGTACGAGGCCTTGGGAAGTTTCGCGGCGCAGTCGATATTGAACGCGTCGCTGTTGACACGGTCTGGCACGCCGCTCGGCGAATCTGCCGCGGACGAAAGTCCTGTGGCGGTGCCGGCCAGTGCGTTGAATCACACCGCGTCCGACGACGACGCACGTCCGCAGTCCATCCTCGACGACATCTATGCGGGATGGGTCGTTGACGATCTTTTCGACGGAGCTGAGTCCGACGTCGGCGATCCGTTAACGGGTGCGCAGATCGCCGAATCTGGCATGGAGCCATAGATCATCGGTTGAGCCATCTGGTCGCCGGCAACGACTGACGCGTACTCAGGCCGATGCCATGCGCTTGCGCGCAGAGCGACCGGATGCGCTCGGAAGATCGAGACCCCGTCCGCCGCCCGCATACGAGCGGGTCGTCGTACGCCAGGCATGCCTTCCGTGCACAAGCCGCGGCCGCTCTCGCCACAGCCAACCAACGACTCACCGTATGTCAAATAGACTTGACATTTCGAATGTCTAGTTTATCATACATCGCAATCGTGACCACAGGGCTAAGACGTGAACTTCATGAGGGAGGACTTACCATGACCGCCATGGAACGAATCGCCTGGACCGAGTTGCTCGTGTCGCTGGCAGCCGTTGGTGTGGTGGCCGCACTCTACCCGTGGCTCGGCGCCGGCGCGACGGGTGGATTTGCTTTGCTGGGTTTGGTGGGTTTCACGGTATTCTTCGTGCGCCCGCGTGCCGGGCGAGTCACCGTCGACGAACGCGATCGAGAAATCGAAGCGACGGCGATTCGGCTAGGCGTGACCTGCGGCTGGATGACGCTAATGCTCGCACTGGTCGCGGCCGTCGTTTCTTCCAGCTACTACGAGCGGCCCGCCGTCCCAATCGCATTTCTAAATTGGTTGATTTGGATGCAATTCGCGCTGTGCATCGCGGTCAAGGGCCTGGCGTCGGTCGTGCTGTACCGGAGGCAACGGCATGCCGCGTAAGAGGGAACCGGCATTGGTCAACTCTGTGCGCGCGTTGCGGGCCGAGGCGAACGCGATGACGCAGCAAGAGCTAGCCGACTTGGTCGGCGTCACGCGGCAAACGATCGTCGCCCTCGAGGGCGGCGCGTACACGCCATCGCTGGCGCTGGCCATGCGAATCGCCAAAGTCTTCGGGAAAAAAACGGACGACGTCTTTCGACTGGACACGTAACCTGGTGACGGTCGTCGCCAGTCATGCCCGACACGATCGATCGATCTGGCGCTGGCCGACTTGGTGCGCGGTCGCGCCTTCTCTAGCGGAACATCTAGTACTCTTTGATTGGCGACGGGGCCAAAGCCGCTTCTCCCCCTCCCTGGTGGGCGAAGCTCGCGGCACGCCAATTGCTTCATTCCCGCCTACGGCCCGTTGGGCAATCCACGACCGCGTACCTCGCGTAAGGGCGCGCGGCAAATCCTCGGGTGAAGCTGCACGATCTAGCAAGACGGACAGGGGGTGACCCCGCCAGCGCAGCCAATAAAACGTGAAGCAGCGAGATGCCGTAACTGTAAGGTACTGTCCTGGAAGGGATACTATCAGAGGAGATGATTCGACCATGTACGCATCGCAGCCCCTACAATCGATTCGAGTCTTCGCACTGTGTTCCGTGGTTGGGTTCGTAGCCGCATCGGACAATACTGCGATTGCGCAGCGACCAGAGCGGTCGGACAGCGACCAACGCGAGCCAGCGGCTCTGGAAGTTTCCGTGCAAGAAACGGTGGCCGACGACAAAGGTCTCAGCCCGGGCGAGGCATTGGAACTCAGACGCCACGCGCAGGCAATCGCATGGCTGGCGGATCAGTACGCCACGGCCGCCGAGTTGCATCAATTCGCCGGCGAACGAGTGAAGAATGAGGCGGTGAGTCGCTACGCTAAACACTCCGCCATGCTGGCGGAGCAAGCGGCTGGCAAGCTTGAGCAGGTGGCGAACCGACTGAACCAAACCGTGCCTCCTGTCGAAACGGGTGCCGAAGACGGCCAGGACTTGAGTGAAACGGTCGGCGAAATCGGTCAAGCCGTACAACAGCGCTTGGAGGCTCGAGCAGTGAAGAGAGAGCCGTCCCAACCGCCCACCTTGCGTAACCGCGTCGCAACTGAGGATGAACAGCAAGAAGCACGCCGCCGCGACGGCCGCCTGCTGGACCGAGTCGGTGACGCTCCCGAAGGGACGGCACGCGATCGCCTGCGGGTCGTGCTGCCCGCGTTGCGCAAGAATCTGCCAGCCATCTTGGCGCTGGTCGCCGAAGCCATCGAGGACGATGGTGCGGGCGAAAATGCGCAGTGGCTCAAACAGCAACAGCAAATCACCGACCATGTGCTGAAAGCAAAACAGGACGAGCTGGCGCAATACGAAGGCAGGGAGTTGGAGCAGGCCTACTTAGGGTTGGCGCTGGTCTCGAACCTGGAGCTGCGCGCCGCCACGCAAACACTTGCTGACGGTACGAATACCGAACTACAAGACGTTGTAAGTGACATGCCCAAACAACTGCTGCAGTCGATGACTGAAGCACGACAGTTGATGGAGCGGTAGGGCGAAGCGCGTGCTTCCAACGCGTGAGATGGCGATTTCCGGGGTCATTGACGTTCCACAACCAGGCGGCCAGGCAGCATGATGGCAAACCTCCAAGTATCGGCCAGGGGTCCGCGGCGGATGGCAGCGCTCGTGGCGCTGACCTGCTGCTACGGACTGTTGCAATGGGTGCCGGCGCCCCGTTGTGCCGTGGCCCAAACGATCGATTCGCCGGACGCTGAAGATTCAGAATCGTCCCAGATCGTCGAGTTTCCGATCGTGATTCGGCTCTCCGAGGAGCTCTTTCAATCTCCACAACCGGAAATCTCCGAACGCGTGAAAGTGGACGACGTCGTATTGGGCCGGCGAGCTGTCGGGACGGCCACGGTCGTTGGCCATTTGGCGCCGGACTTTACTCGATCGAGTGAAGATGCGCGGCTAGAACTGATCTTTGCAGGCACTAGCGTGGCGCGGACCGTTTGCCAGGAAGGGCCAGCGACCATCCACAGCACGACCACGGTGCAATTCGATCTGCGCACTCCGATCGCCTTCCACGAACAAAAGGGTTTCACGGCCGAGGATCCGGAGGGGGTTGTGGACTTGGTATCTGCCGTTCAGCGAGTTTCGACTTCGGCCCCAGGATTGCGCGGAAGGGTGGCCCGCCGAGTCGCCGAACGACAGCTCGATGAACAGCGTGGAGCGATTCGCGCGGCCTCCAAAGAAAGTGCCGAAACACGGCTCTACGCCAACATGGACCGGCGCGTCGAGGAACAACTGGCCGCCTGGAACGAGCATTGGCACAAGCTGTATGCATCGCTCCAAGAACAGTCGTGGTACAGCGACACGCCGTCGCTGCGCGTGACCTGCGACAAACGGCACTTGCTGGTATGTATTGGGCTGGACATCGACCCGCAATCGGAACCGGCAAGCAATGACGCGTTGTTGGACGGGTTGCCTGAGCCGCGGGCGAACAGCTTGGCCGAGATCCTCCTGGCACGGGAAACGTTGGAAGAGGCAGACTCCGTTACCGTCCCCCCCTATCTCACGGCACTTGCTCAAACGTTGCTGGTGTTGTTCGCCCAGGATCCGGCGTTGCGCGTACGTGGCGCGCACCACAACGAGTGGAACGTATACTACATCGAGCGCCAGTCCGAAATGTGATACGGCAGCCCCGCGCAACGTGCGACAGGCGAAGCATGGGCAGTGACGCCGTCCCGGCACTAGTTCCGCACGTCGCGAAAGCAGCGGCCAAGAACGGAAGACGTGGTCTAGCTCCTCGCGGCGACCATCCAGCGTTGCTCGTTGTGCAGGCGCGAACTTTGATGCATCGCGAAATCTTGGCACATCGCGAAACGGACCTGTTCGCTGAGAGATCGTGAGAAATTCAGCGTTGGCGCCAGTTTGGCGGCCACAGCGAGATTCTACAGATTCTCACGTGCCAAAAAACGCGCCAATTCCGCTGAGCCACATCGACCGCCTCCCGGAATACCCAAAATGGAGAAGGGACTGGATTCTCGGTTGCGGACGCGTGATACTGCGTCCAGTGCGACAAACTGCCCAGTCGCACTTTGAGCGTACGTCGAGGCGCGTCGCGCCGACTCCAGGCCACCGCGTGGTTGCGGAATTCTCACACAGGAGATCGCTAATGATTCGAATCAGATCCTCGGTCGGCAGGACGCGATTGTTCGCGACGCTAGCCGTCCTGGCGCTCAGCATGTTCGCCGCCAAGGTTGCGCAATCAGCAACCATCTTGTACTTCCTGGACGCGAGCGGCGCAGGCCAACAATTCGTCTATGCGCCGACGACGCCCATCTCCGGCACCATGACAGCGATCGTCCCGCGGTTCGACGGATCGTTGGGCACACTGGTCCAAGCGGATTTCGAATTCGCTGCCTCCGCCACGGGCACGTGGGTGGCTACCGTGGACGCGATCGGAACTTCGACCCTCAATCTTTCCGGGCCAGCCGATGTCGGCGGGGTGCCTATGGGTACGCTCGCCGTCGGTTTTACGGGTACTTATGACAACTTGCTTGGCTCCAATGATTACGATGCACAACTTGTCAACCTTACGCTCACTTCCGGTGCGTTCTTCGATTCAGTGACTGGCGTTGGCACGTATCCGATGAATTGGATTTACTCGGGTAGCACCACCCTTGATACACCGGCGCTTGGAACATCGCCCGGCAATGAAGGCTTTTCCTGGGGCAGCTCGGTTCACGTCCTGTACACTTACGAGCCGGTGCCTGAACCAAGCGCGTTCGTCCTATGCGCGCTGGGCCTGCTCAGTTTACTCGCCATCGCGCGGAAGTAGCCGGCACGAACGACAGCAGCAGCGGGGCCTGGAAAGTGCGGGCGCCAATGAAACGGACCGACCGGCGGCCGCCACGGCAACTAAGAAATCGCGGCGACTGCCGCTCGTAGGTACCGTGAGTCGCTGCTCACGTGGACGCGGTGCGCGGGGCAAGCCCAGAAACCGCCGCGACGACGGGTTCCGAGGCTTTCGGCATGAGCAACTCATTGCACCGGACTCGACACGGCGCTCAATACCCCAGTCAACGACGTTTGGCTTGGCTCTTCTCAGATGATTGACGCCGGCAGCCTGGGCCTCTAGGCTCACCACAGCCGCGGCACCAACTCTGGGCCAACATCCCGAAACTCCTGACGAACCCCGCAACGCATTCGTCGAACAGACGGCGAGGGATTGAAGCTATCTGCATCTTTGCGAATCCGTGAATGAGCGATCCAGCTTTAGCACCATCCGTCCATGCCGGGCAAGCCGTCTACACCAAGCCGATGTTGGCGGTGTACGACTACATCGTGCTCGGGTTCTTCTGTCGTTTCGTGTGGCGATGTCCGAGCCGCCACATCCTCGGGTTGTATCAGTGCCACACCACGGCGAACCACCTCGATGCCGGCGTTGGTACGGGCTACTTCTTGAATCATTGTCGGCTTCCTTCGTCCCAGCCGCGACTTATGCTTCTGGACCTTAACCCAAACTCCCTTGAAGTTGCCGCCCGCCGGCTGGTGCGCTACCGGCCCGAAACCTGCCGCGCGAATGTACTCGAACCGCTCAAGATAAGCGGAAGCGGTTTCGATTCGATCGGGATGAGCGGACTGCTTCACTGTCTGCCGGGTGCGATGAAGGACAAGGCCATTGCGTTGGACCACCTGAAGACGGTGCTGAACCCCGGAGGAGTCCTGTTCGGGGCAACCCTGTTATCGGGCGGAGTCGAGCGGGCCGCGCTCACAAGGCTGGCTATGAATCACCTTAATCGCACCGGCGTCTTCAGCAATTCGGATGATGATCTCGAAGGATTGACCGCGGAGCTAACGAAACGATTCTCGGATGTTTCGGTTCGTGTGATCGGCTGCTTCGCGTTGTTTTCGGGTCGGGCGTAGGGTCAGTTTAGCGTACGGCTTGTCCATCAGCTGTTCCGCGCCGATCACGAATAACCCGACAGCGGCGACAGAATTGGAACGGTCACCGCGGGCGAAACTGCCAGAGTCCGGTGCCGGGTTCGGCGAAGCACCGTGATCGAATGATCGCATGATCTCGCGCGACACGGTTCAGCGAGGGTTCTTGCTCGGCACCTGCTCGCCAGTTCCCCTGCTCTATTCTCGGCCGCTCTCGCGGCCAAAAATCGGGGCGACTTGATTTGAACAAGCGACCTCTGCGTCCCGAGAATGTGCCAAGAGCCGGCTGAAAGACCCGAATTCTTCGGTGTTTGGCGACATCTTATCGCACATGAGCGCGTTTGCAAACCGTTGCAAACAGAGCCACATTTTTGCTGGCAAATTAGATAGTCGGGCACGACTAAACGGTAGGAACTAAGTTGCGACCTGACCCAACGAAGCGCGCAACCCTTTGGCACCAAACTACGACGAAGTCGGCGGTCGGCGCGACTGACCGAGATTGTTGGACCTCCTGCATCTTCGATCGGCGTTGTAGGGCAACCGGTGGCCTGCGACGACATCGAAGGCGCCGAGATTTAGTCGCTCGTGGCCGGGACTCGGTTCGGCGGAACAGGCATTGGCGTCGCCTGCTTGGCAAGCCGATTCAAAAACACAAAACTCCCCAATTTCGATGCAGATAGAACGTCGTTGGCGCCATCACCATCGATGTCGGCGATGGTGACTTGTACGCCGACGCCGGAGCGATCATCGATGAGTTGCGGAAGGAATCGGACGCGGTTGGCGTCATGAACCAGCCGGAACCAGTACACGACGGGTGGTGCTCCCGGCTCAACGTCACCGCTTGGCCCGTGCGCCCACATCCGCTTGCCTACTACAACGTCCTGCAATCCGTCGCCGTCGATATCGCCACAGTCCAACGCGTGCGGCTGCGAAAATGCTATGCCATAGCGATCGGCGTCCTCTCGGCTTCCCATTATCTGATGCATTCGAAAACCACGGCGGCCATCCGGTGCATACTGCTCAAACCAGGCCAATCCCCAGCCGTGAGCGTCGAGACTTGTGACGATGTCGTTATCTCCATCTCCGTCGACGTCGTAGACGAGCATTTGTGCGCCACCGCGGCCGTTAGAAAATCGCCGCGCGTGCCACGTCCAAGGCCGGCCGGCTTCAGCAGGCTGGGCGAACCAACCATCGTTAATCACTAAGTCAAGCTTGCCATCGCCGTTGATTTCGCCCACGCCAGTGCCGTGGTAGAATTCTTTCCACTGTCCAGGATCTGAAATCGGCTGAAATCGCCAGGGGTTGGTTGGCCGATCCCATTCTGGCTCGATCCAACCCCACCGCCCCTCCCAGTGGCATATGAGCTGCGGACGGCCATCGCCGTCTAAGTCGACCAGCGCGGGCGATTCACCGCGCACGCGCTCAAACACAAAATGCTGCGGCCAAGGTTTGTCAAAGTCACGCGGGTTCTCGTACCAATACGCAGGGTGTAGGTGTACTCGGCCTAACACGAGAATGTCAGGCCAGCCGTCGCCGCTAAAGTCGTAAACGAAAGAGAACATGCTGTTCGAAGGGCTCTTCTCCGGCGGCAATGGCTTCGCAGCATAGAACTCGTGCGCCTTAGAGAAATTCGGGCCAGCATACCAATAGGGCCCAGCCACGACGTCGGCGTTTCCGTCACGGTTAATGTCGCCCGTATCAATTCCGTCGCAGTAGTATCGCGGTGTGAGAACGACTTTCTCGAAGCCCCGCGAAGGCACGCTATTGGGACTTGGGCGCACCAATGTCTGGCCAGGCTTGGCCTCGTACTGGTCTGATGCGTTGGTAAGCTGAGAAGTGAAACCGACCACTGAGGTCGTCATCATTGCCGCGGCGAGTACGACGGTTCGTCTCATGCCTATCGCTACAATCGACGTTGTCGGCTAAGTGTTTAGACCCGCTCAACGCCCAAACCGCCGGGCGTTGCGAAGCATCGGACGTGATGTGTCACGGCAACGAGCTTTCGCCAAGCGAAACAGTATACCCTGCGACCGCGATCCCTCCTGTAACGACGCACTGCATGCTAAATCGCGCAGCCAGCGTCGTTTCACGAACGGCTCAGTAACTCAATTGGAGGCAATACCGCAGCAGCATTTCTACAATAACGCACCTTCGGATTGGTTACAAACCAAGCGCCTTTCGGAGAACGTGCGTGCTGCGAGAGAGTTGATCAACGCGGTCGGGTCCGCGTACCAACAGCCCGAATCAACAAACGATCAACGATTACTCGTCGCGACGGCGGCGTCGTGTACAGAGCCTGTCCCCATGCCTCTTTACGATGTACGTCCCGTCGATACTCCTAACGCGAATATCGACGCGAACTTGCTTTGCCACGGCAGCGTCGTTGCTGCATGGTTGGTGAGTTGTGCATTGGTGGCAGTATTGCAGGCAACGGAAATCGCGGTCTGCGAGTCGAATGCGTCCGAGTTGATCCCGGCGCGTCTTCGCACGCGCCCCGTTGCCATGCCCGATGGGTCAATCCAAGCGTTTCATACTTCAGGCGGGCCGGTTTACTCAACCAGGTCGTCTGATTGCGGCCGCACTTGGAGCCCACTGCGCGTCCAACTCCGGCTGCCAAAGGATCGGATCGGCGGTGGACGGAGCGTCGACACAGTCGGGGAAACCCACCCGATCCTCACACAGGCCCGCGAAACGGGGCAGCCGACCGCAACGCGTTCCATCGACCTTACGCCGAGCACCGGCTGTAGCCGGCGAATCGCAGTGGACCAACTTGGCAATGCGTCTAACGGCCCAAACCTCTTGTTTCTCGGTCGAATGGGTGGCTATAATTGCCCGACGCCGCGTTCGCTGCAGTCTGCGAATCCCCCCAGCGGCCTCCTACCGCATTCGCGTCATTCGAGGAGTCAGTCATGCGCCATTCGACACTAGTAGCGCTGTCGACCGCCGTTGCCATTCTCTGTCTCTGTGCCGTTTCGGTTCAGGCCGCCGAGGTCAACCGCGTCGGCAGGCAGATCAACGATTTCACGCTCAAGAGCCAGTTCGGGAAGGAATACAGCCTGAACGAATTCGACCAGGACGTGGTCGTGGTGATCTTCTTGGGAACCGAGTGCCCGTTGGCCAAGCTGTACGCACCTGGACTGGGCCGAATGGAAAGAAAGTTCGACCACTCGAAGGTAGCCGTCATCGGCATCGACTCGAATCGCCAGGACTCGATTCAAGAGATCGCGGCGTACGCCCAGAGGCATAAGATCGACTTCCCCATCCTGAAAGACCCTGGCAACCTGGTGGCCGACCGGTTCGCAGCGATACGGACGCCCGAAGTATTCGTGCTCGATAAGGATCGGGTGGTGCGCTATTGGGGACGGATTGACGATCAATACGGCTTTGCAGACGGCGTCGGTTTCCAGCGCCCCGAGCCGACGCGCACGGATCTGGTTGAAGCGGTCAACGAATTGCTCGCGGGTAAGGAAGTCAGCGTGCCTACGACGAAGGCACTCGGTTGCCACATCGGTCGCGTGCGCGAGGCGGATGAGAACTCCGAAGTGACGTACAGCAACCAGATCGCAAGGATCTTCCAAGACCATTGCTTGGAATGCCATCGCCCGGGGCGAATCGGCCCGTTCGAAATGACCAGCTACGACGAAGTCGTCGGCTGGGGCGAGATGATTCGCGAAGTGGTCGAAGAGAAGCGGATGCCACCCTGGCACGCCAATCCACAGCACGGTGAGTTTATCAACGACATGAGCCTGTCAGGCAAGGACAAGGAGCTGATCGTCGCATGGGTCGAGGCCGGCTGCCCCGAGGGCGATCCGGCTGATCTGCCGGCGCCGAAGGAGTTCTTTGAAGGCTGGACGATCGGCCAGCCCGACCAGATCGTCTACATGCGCGACGAGCCGGTGGAAGTGCCGGCCGAAGGCGTGGTCGACTACTACCACTTCTTGGTCGACCCGGGCTGGAAGGAGGACAAGTGGATCAAAGGCGCCGAGGCCAAGCCGGGCAGCCCGGAAACGGTACACCATGTTTTGGTCATCGTGGCCCCGCCCGATCTGACGCAAGACGACCTCGACCAGCGCGTGGCGGAAGAAGAACAGGAGGATCGCGAACGTCGCCGCAGGCGCGACGACGTGGAGGACGACGATGAGGGCGAGGGCGATGGGGGCCTGGGCGACGGCAACCTAATTGCAGGTTACGCGCCGGGCATGAATCCGTTGCTCAACAGCGACGGTAAAACTGCCATGCACGTACCTGCCGGTTCAAAGCTAATATTCCAATTGCACTACACGCCCACCGGCACGGCAGCCACCGACCGCAGCTACGTCGGTTTCACGTTTGCCGATCCGAAGAAAGTTGAATACGTGGCACGCAGCACGTCGGTCGTCAATCCCTTTTTTAGCATTCCGCCAGGGGACGCGAACTACCAAGCGACGGCCAAGACCAAGTTCGAGCAGGATACGCTCATCGCGAATATGACACCGCATATGCATACTCGTGGCAAGGCGTATCGCTATGAAGCCACGTACCCCGATGGGGAGAAGGAGATTCTGCTCGATGTGCCGAGCTACGACTTCAATTGGCAGACGACCTACCACTTCAAGAAGCCAAAGCTGATGCCCAAGGGCACCACGCTGCTGTGTACCGCCTGGTGGGATAACTCGATGGATAACTTGTCGAACCCGGATCCGACTCTTGAGGTCGGTTGGGGCGACCAGACGTTCGAGGAAATGATGATCGGCTTCTATGTTGAGGTGTATCCCAAGGACAAGATGCCCAAGCGAGCCTCGGGCCGGCCTCAGTTCGACGCCGACGCGTTCTTCGCACAGATGGATCGCAACGGCGACGGCCAACTGGTCAAGGATGAACTGCCCGGTGCGTTCAAGTCGCAGTTCGACGACGTCGACACCGACAACGACGGCGTGGCCACCAAGGCCGAGTTCAGCAAATACCTGGAGCGATTCAGCGGCAGTGAGTAACCGCCGCCGGGAAATGCACTCAGCCGCCCGATAGTTGGCCAGCGCCACCCGCGACGTGAGAACTTGTCGCCGCTTGGCTGCCGTCTAGAATCGCCACGGAGGGCGGAAGATGCTTGAAAATCGAAGCTTTGTGATTCTCGGCGCCAGCGGCGGCATTGGCTCGGAGCTTGCGCGTCGTTTGCGTGCCGACAATGCACAAGTAGCCATCGCAGGTCGCAATCGGCCCAAGCTTGCTGAACTAGGCAACGAACTCGACGCGCCCTACTTCGAAGTCGACGCGACGTGCGTGGAAGACGTTGAAACAAGCGTGGCGGGTGCCGCAGATGCGATGGGTGGTGTCGATGGCATTGTCAACTGTGTCGGCTCGATACTGCTTAAGCCAGCGCATCTGACGTCACCCGACGAATGGAGGGACACGCTCGCCGTTAACCTGACGTCTGCGTTCGCAACGGTTCGCGCGGGTGCGAAAGCGTTGCGCGATGAGGGAGGGTCAATTGTGTTGCTGTCGTCGGCCGCGGCCCGCATCGGGCTGCCGAATCACGAGGCAATCGCGGCTGCCAAAGCTGGCGTTGCAGGGCTGACGCTATCTGCCGCGGCATCCTACGCGTCACGCGGCGTTCGCGTGAACGCCATCGCACCTGGACTCGTTCAGACGTCGATGACAGAACGCATGTGGGCCAACCCGAAATCTGCCGAGACGTCGCGTGCCATGCACGCGGCGGGACGGCTCGGCGAGCCACGCGACGTGGCATCGTTAATCTGTTGGCTGCTTCAACCCGAGAACGATTGGGTCACAGGCCAGATATTCGGTGTCGATGGCGGACTTGGCACGTTGCGCGTCGCGAGCCGTACGACCTGACCGACTCACCATTCGGTGACCTTTTGCCGCTCAGTTAGCAAGCGCCGCGATTTCGTCACTCGTACAATTGGTGTGCTCAGCTTCGATCCTGGGCCGTCACACGCCGGGCCCGTTTCTACCAACCTTGCGTGCCGGGCTCGCCCTTGAATGGCCCTACAATCTTCTTGGTGATCCAACCACCGTAGAATCCGCCACGCTGGGCTTCGACCAGCTCTCCGCCGACGTAACACGCGTCCATCGAATGGGGATAGATAGCGACGTGGTCTCGGATTGCAGCGAACGCTTCAGTCGGATCGCGATATCCCCAGGCAGCATTCTGGGCGATGGCATCGTTGACCTGTATGTGGTGATAGTTGGCGATGCCTTTCCACTCGCAAAACGATTGCCGATCACTGGGTACGAGCGCTCCGGACCGCACATCTTCGATCGGGATGTAGTAGACGGGAGGGTGGCTCGTTTCCAATACACGCTTTGCGTTGGTCGTCCGCACAATCGTTTCGCCACCGAACACTACCTTGATCTCTCGATCGCACGGTTCCCACGTTGGTGGACGTGGATAGTCCCACACAGATTCTTGGCCTGGGCCTGGCGCGATTCGTTTCATGTTTCAGCTCCAGTGACTCAACTGCACCGTAGTAGGTGCAACATTAGTGCAGCGCCCGAGTGTCGACCTGTAACTAATGGCGCCGCCTACTTCAATTCCGGAAACGGCCCGAAGAATCCGACGATCTTTGTAATTGCTCCATCGTTGTTGAATTCACCATAGTCCATCCCACCAGTAACTTCTTTTCCAGAGGAGTCCTTCATTGTCCATTCGAAGCGGAATACGTGATGATGTATGTCGATTTCAGACGCCATGACGATGGAGTATCCCTTGAACATTGGGTTGGTCAGGAATTGTTCGATATGCGCTGTGAGGGCCTTTCGGCCATCGACGTGCGCAGTCGGGTCGGTATACGTGCCGTTCTCGGCCCAAGCAGTTTCCAATAGTCTTTCTCGCTTCTGGGCGTCAGGCTCGCGCCAAGCTTCGATGTAGTTGTTCAGCGATGCTTTGACCGCGTCCGATGGGGATGCAGCCATCGCGTGCTGAACGGCTCCGACGAGTATCGCCACGAAGAACGTCTGATAGGCAATTCTGCGAATGTTCATTACGAGTTCACTCCCATGCATCTTTGACAAATGGTAATGGACAACCTATTCCGATTGGTGTTGAGTCCCAGGAACATGACTATTTGTCACGGTGTTAGAGCAAACCTTTGGGGCGATGCTCAGAGCCCCGGGGAGAGAAGTAAGTGCCGGTGCAAACCATCGGCTGCCCCGTGAAGTCGTGGTGGTAGCCGAGTTCTTTCCTGATGGCGTTCAATTGCCTCAACGCTGACATGTAGTCGCACCATTGCACTGAGTTTATTGTTCGTCACCGCTCTCACCCCGCGCTGCCGATTGCATTGCGACGGCACGCACTGGTGAGCCGTCGCGTCCAGGAATTGCCAGCGGGGTGGCGATTAGACGAAACTCATCGCCAACGATCGAATCAAGGTTGCTTAGGTTTTCGATGATCAGGACATCGTTTCCGAGCAGCGTCAAATGGGCCGCGTAGGGGTCGCGGTCAACGCTGGGCGTATCGACCCCGACCAGGACGACGCCACAGTCGACCAAAAACTGGGCCGCCGGGCCGGTAATCACAGGGTGGTCGGTGAAATAGCCCTGACTGCCCCAGCGATGATACCACGACGTGTTGAAGACAATCCGCTGTGTGTCTTGCAATCGCGACTTGTACGGCAATAGGTGCTTGAGCTCGATGGATGGGCATGACTCAAAATCTAAGCGAACTAACAGGGATTGCCCGATGCAGTGCTCGAGCGACACTTGGTCGATCGTTCGTGCATTGCTAAAGAAGTGATACGGCGCATCCATATGCGTTCCGCAGTGGAGACTGGCCGTCACCTGGCTGCAATTCAGATGTCGCTGACCGTCATCGGTTGATTCTGTGGCTGAATCCAAGATCCTGATTTCTGTTGGTGGATCGCCAGGAAAGACCGCGGTCTGTGGTCCGAGCGGATGGCTGAGATCAACTATGTTTTGCATGGCGCCATTCACTGTGCTATCTCGATGGACTCTCCATTCGTGATTGACTCTACGGCCGCCGTTGCCAGCTTGAGGCCAACTAGACCATCATGGCCGGTCACAGGTGGCTGACGACCCGCAGCAGCGCAATTGATAAACACACCGACATGCGCAAGGATTGAAACGGCAATCGCATCCTCGGCGGAAGGGCCCGACGCCGTAGTGGCCGTGTCATCGAGTTTCGGGTCTCCGTATGTGACAGTGTGGCCCAGGTTGTCAACGACAACCGATCCAGTGCTGCCCTTCAAAACCAACCTTTCCACTGTGCACCGTTGATCGTCGTCATAAGCAGCCACGACAGTGGCGCTTGCCGCTGACACAAGATCCAACGAAATACTCACGCGGGACAACAGCCCACGCCTCATTTCGTCCGCCCGCGCGTGAAGTCGATAAATCTCACCGCCATACCATCGTACCAGGTCAAAATGGTGCGTCAGCAACGTGAAGAGGATGACAAACGGTTCGCGAGCGACCCGCGGTGGTGGCGTGGGATCGGCCACGTTGATCAGGCAGTGTTTCAAGTGCCCGATTTTACCTGTCACAAGCATTTCGTGCGCGCTTCCGTAACCGGAGGCAAACCGTCGGTTGTAATCGACCGCCAAGAGCACGTTGTGTGCGGCCGCGGCATGTACAATAGTTGCTGCGTCAGTCACACTCGCTGCGAGCGGCTTCTCACAGAATAGGTGGCAGCCGGCCTCAATCGCGTCCAACGCCGGCTCGAGGTGCAGGTGATCGGGCGTTGCGATCGTCAACGCGTTGGGTTGTCGGCTAGTCAGCAGCCGCCTGATGCTTGCATAAGCCGGTATATCGAAGCGCCGCTGTGCGTCCTCGCGCCGCGCCGCGTCCACGTCGCAAACCCCCACGAGTTCCGCATCTTGTGAATCCGCTATCGCGCGAGCATGAAGCAAGCCGATCGGGCCGCAACCGATGACGGCCATGCGCAAGCGAGATTCTGACGGCGCATTGGTCATGAAACGCTGCTCAAGGTGCGTTGCTGGGTGCCCGCTCACGTAACCCGGCCAACAGGCTCGTGCCTGCGCTCATGAACAGGTCGGCCTCCGACTTAAAAGTTATCGCGTCGAATCCAGCGGCAATTCTGTCCTCCGCGTCGCGCATGGTGTAGGTGTTGCAGCAGGCCAGCTTTCCATGAGTGTGACTGGCCTTCAATGTACGAGAGATCGCCGCGCGGTGGTCGCGATTGTCTTCATAGCCGATGCGGGGCAGCCCCATCGACAGCGCCAGGTCGGTAGGACCAATAAAGCAACCGTCGACACCAGGAATAGCCATGATCTGCTCAACATGATTCACGGCATCGATATGTTCGATCTGTACCAACAAAAGCGTCTGCTCGTTCGCTCGTTCGTAGTAGTCATCGCCGTAATGCCAAGTAACGTCAGATCCGACCGAGCGGCAACCCAGGGGAGGGTACTTGGCGGCATGGGCCACGGCCTGTGCTTCGTCGATGCTGTTGACCATTGGTACGACGACACCGAGGGCACCTAGGTCGAGAGCCCGCTGGACCTCGCTGACCATGTCCACGCTGGTACGCAGCAGCGGCCGCGCGCCGGCGGCGTGCAACGTGTGCACGCATTCATAGGCTGTCTCGGTGTTGGGACTGCCGTGCTGCATGTCCAGGACCACCCAATCCCAACCCATGCGACCCAGTAAACGCGAAACCATGGGTAGCGGAAACTGCTGCCAGATGCCGAGCGCGACTGATTTGGCGGGCGGTGACATTGCAAGGGGCCGTGGAATGGATTCGTCGGCGGGAGCTCTTGGTTCGCTGCGAAGGAGGACGACTACATCGTTTCTACAGCATACATGGCCAGCGTAGCCAGTCGTCCGGCACCGAAAGTGACGACCGAGTCGCGCTCTCGATACTCTATCGACTGTCTGTCTGGCAGGTGCACGATCCGACGAACGGCCTCACGTCGCCGCCGCATACGAATCTTGATCCCATCGACGGGTATGTTTGGAAGATCACGTTGGAAATTCACCAAGCTCACGAGGTATCGATGTCGATCGGGCTGATGAAACACAGTCATCTCGACCGAGGCAGGCGCGTCGGCCTCGAAGCGCAACTCTCCGGCGAGCATTCGCGCGAGACCGACGAATGTATCACTCATGCCTTCGACGTTCTCTAGCAGGCTGCTAGAGTACACCGCTCGGCCTTTGCCAAAACGATTCAGGATGATTTCCGGGCGATCCGTCGGCTGCCAGGGAGGGTCGCTATGTATGGACGAGAATCTAGAGTTGTCCGGCGCGGGCCAGGGAAGCGTCGTGGTAGCCAGCACGGTTGCTTGTGGATGCGGTGTCACCTGCATCCCCAGGCCGTCGACAAATGGCGGGTATTTCGCGCTAAAATCGCCAAAGAAACTCGTGCCGGCGGCAGTCGGGGCGACATAATGTTGCCATGCGCTCCAGTCGGGATTGACGATGCTCGCGCCAAACACGTCAGCCAGCATGAAGTCGTTGTGTAGGTGTCCGGCGGTGTCAACCAGTGACGTTCCGCCAGTAGCCAACAGCGTGCAGCCCGCCTTGACCCACTCGCGAATCGCCCCGACCTCTGCTTGGTCCATTGCGTTGACATTGGAGAGGATTAGCAGCTTGACATCGTCCAACTCAGGCAGCGATTGTCGGGTAATCACACGAAACGGAATATGTGCTGCGATCAACCGACGCGCGGCCTGCATCGAGCTGTCCGTGTGGGCGTCGGAAAGATCAGGCTGACTGACCGGCCGCCCGTTCTTTGCGTAGTCGAACTTGGACTCCAGACTGTAGTAGATGGCCACGTCTGCGACGCGCTCACCGCCGAGCTCACTATAGTACGGCATCAGCCGATCGAAGATGCGTCCCATCCGCTCGTACACTAGTGAGTTAAGCGTGCCGATCGGGTCGATGCCGTCGATGAACACAAATGCCGCGGCGTCAGCGATCGCAGCACTGGCCTTGGCCTCCAACAGTGGCTCCGACTTCTTGCCCGTGTGATCGCGCAGCTCCATCGAGAAACTCGTTTCGTAACCGAACGGGCGGTTAGGCGTGAGGTCTTCGAGCAGCTTTCGAACGAAAGAACCCTGCAGGGAGTCGCCGTAAAAATCGCCTTGAAGGAAATCGTTCTGCTTCACCAACGACGCGGCCACTCCAAACTGCCAGTTGAGCGGGTAGGTCGACGACTGGTGCTCTACCGTGGCGTTTGGCTTGATCTTCCGGACCGTGTCCGTGGCCACAGCCGCGAACTCCGCCAGCCACGATTCGCGTCGTCTGGCAAAGGCAACCCAGCGCGGATCGAGCCAGTCAATCTTGCGCGGAATCTCGCCGCCGACCTCGTTTGCGAAACGTTTTTGGCAATGCTTGCAATAGCAGAGCGCGGGCCAGAACGTCATATCGAAGCGCATGCCCTCAAATTCAAAATTCTCGCAAATCTCTTCGGTAAACGCTCGGACATAGTCGCGATATGGCGAATTGGGGCACACCAGCCCGTGCCGACCTCCTTCGCCTTGAAAGGTCCCCTGCTGTGTGACCATTCGCCAGTCTGAGTGATTGTCGGCGGCCCAGCGGTCGAAAATCAGGCTAGTGTAGATCACCACGGCGATGTCGCGGGAATGGCAACGATTAATTACCTCTGCCAGAATGTTGCGTCCCTTGAGCCCTCGATGCTGCTGACCAACCTTCGTCGGGTAGTTGAATAGCCCAACGTGCGACTGACCGTAACACACAACCGATTGGGCTCGCGACTTGACCAGCATTTCAACATAGTTGTCCCCGTCAAACTGGGACAGGAATTGCTCATCCCAGTCCGGAATGTGCATATCGATCACCGCGCGGCGGTAGGCGGTGGCAAACCACTGTGGATCGCTGAGTCGCATTGGTCCCTTTCAGATGACTTGGTCTAGAGCGAGTCTAAGCGGCTCACGGGCGAAAAAAAAGACTACGCCGGTGTGAATGTGGCGTGCCTCGACGAAGGTCATTGACGGGATCGGCCCCCAAGATCATCATCAAGCCCCGTCGGACGCACCAGTCTCTCTCGCGGCTTTGCGAAGCGCACGGCTAGTCGTTTGGTCGCGTGGACCGTGTGTCTCAAGTCTGCTCGTCGCGATCGCGGCTGGCTGCGACACGTCGGGCAGACCAGTAGAGCCGTTGTTGCCCGTCAATCCCAAGGCAACTTCACCCGAGTTTCGAATTCTATCCACGCGGGGTCGATCCCGGACAGCAGCGTGAGCGGAGTCAACATCATCTGGAAGGATCCTAGCGACCGGTCGCCGATCTGGCACGTTCCGATCGCAGGGTTAGGCTCGATCCAGGTGACCAAAGCGAGAATCCGTAGGCACCGCGCTATGCAAACCAGATTCCACTTTGAGCGCGGGGCGCTTGATTGCCGCCCGATGTGAACGGTTAACGCGATAAACTGTTGCAAAGCGCGAAGGGTCAGGTACTCGCCTTCGTGCCAAACTGAGTTTCACAGAACCGGTGCTTCGAGGAAAGTTACGTGAACGCACCACGTGGTGACGCCCGAAGGGATGCAGAATCGAACGACGCAGATGCTGCCGAACTTCGCCAGTTTGGATACGTCCAGCAATTGCGTCGTTCGATGGGGGCGTTTTCCAGCTTCGCAATTTCGTTTTCGCTGATCTCGATCATCACGGGCATCTTCGCCAACTTCACCTTCGGTTTTCGTCAGGCCGGCCCGGCCGTGATCTGGTCATGGAGTTTGGTGGCGGTTGGCCAGCTACTCGTAGCACTGATCCTGGCCGACCTATCAGCCCGCATTCCCCTCTCTGGGTACGGCTATCAGTGGTCAACCCGACTCGTCAACCCGCATTACGGTTTCTTCGTGGGCTGGCTGCTGCTGATGCAATTCCTGACGGGTTTCCCCGGCGTTTGTCACGCGCTGGCAACCACTTCGTGCACGTGGTTGGGCGGTGCGTCTGCGGCAGCTTGGGCACCTTGGGTTGCGGTAGCTGTTGTTAGCGTGACTGCCCTTGTGCATCTGTTCGGCATCAAGCTCGTTTCCATTGTCAACGATCTGGGTGTGATTGCGGAACTCGTCGCCGGATTCGCACTGACGGTCGCACTATTGGCCGCATACTTCTGGTCGAGCACGCGCGACTGGTCGTACCTGCTGGACGCCACCAACCCCACGACCGGCATCTCGGCGGGTGTTTCCGGCTTTGCGCTCTCGATGTTGATGGGGGCGTGGTGTCTGACAGGATTCGAGGCGGCCGCCGATCTCGCCGAGGAGACGCATCGCCCACGAGAAGTGGTCCCGCGCGTCATCCTGACTGCCGAGATTAGCTCGGCCGTGTGTGGCTTCTTTCTGCTGGCAGGCTTGATTCTGGGAATCAACGACCCATCTACGGCCAGCAAGCAGGAGAACATGGTGGTCGGGGTTCTTAGTGACCAGCTAGGCAACACGTGGATGCCACTCGTCATGATGGTCGTGCTGATCTCGATATTCGCCTGCGGAGTTGCGAGCATGGCGGCCACCACAAGGCTCGTGTTTTCGCTGGCTCGCGACAACATGTTACCGTTCTCCGATTTGTTGAAGTCAGTACACCCGCGCTGGCGCACGCCAGCGGGTGCTATCCTGCTGGTATGGGTGACTTCGACGGCCGTGATTCTCGGCTTTCGCCGCCTCGAAATCATCACCAGTATCTCGGCCGCCGCGGGCTTTCTGGGCTATGCAGGCATCGTATGGGCTTCGTTTCGCGCTCGTGCTCCAGCGAAGGGTTTCTCCTTGGGCCGTATGCAAGGCCTTTTACGGGTTGCCGCATTGGTTTGGACCATTACCGTTGTCGCCGCGTTGACGATTCCGGAGGCTGAGACCAGTTCAAAAGCCATTGCGCATTTGCCAGCCAAGAGCACCCTGGTTGCGTGCGGCCTTGGAGCGGCGATCTATTTGCTGACCGTTCGCAGCCGGATTCTCCGAGGAACTGCAGGACCACCACGATCCGACGGAATTTCGTAGCTGTCACGCGGGCGCCATACAGAAGCAAGGTGGAGGGGTCACGGTGATTGAGGGCAATACCAACGTCCGCACGCGACGATTCGGTGCCGGCAGTGTGGACGGGCTCGGCAACGAATTGGGGCGTTTCGTCGTGGCCACGATGGAGATTCCCTGGCGCGTGTCCCGAGACCGCCTCGGCGGCATCCCAGTCGAAGTGATCATGGTCGAATCGATGGAGGTTGACGCCATCGAACGCCAACTTGCAGCCATGCCCGACTGCGATACGGTCGTTGGCATCGGTGGAGGCCAGGCAATCGACCTTGCCAAGTATCTGGCTTGGAGACTGGGCGTGCGACTCGTCAGCATTCCCACAGTTCTTAGCGTCGACGCGTTCGTGACGCCGGCGGCCGGTGTTCGCCGCAATCACGTCGTCGAGTACGTGGGCACGACGAGCCCGGACCCCTTGGTGATTGACTATGACCTATTGCGCACAGCGCCGGCCCAACTGAACATTGCCGGTGTCGGTGACTTGCTATCCATCCACACGGCAACATTCGATTGGTGCCTCGCCGAAAGCGCCGGCAGAAGCGAGTACCCTTTTTCGCAACAAGATGTGGACGCCGCGCGTGCCATTCTGGACGACACCATCGCGCACGCAACAGCGATTCGCGACTGTACGGATGACGGTCTCCAAGCGATCGTGGATGGTTACTTAAGAATCAACACGATCTGCTTGCCGGCAGGCCACTACCGCGTGGAAGAAGGCTCCGAGCACTACGTGTTTTACGAACTCGAAGAGCGGCTGCAGCGCGCGTTCATCCACGGTCACATCGTGGGACTCGGTGTCTACTTAATGAGCCGTCTGCAAAAAAACCAGCCGGAAAAGGTTACGGCGTTCATGAACGAGGTAGGACTGAAGTACCATCCGATCGACATGGCTATCCGGCGTGCCGATCTGGCAGCCTCGCTGGGGTCGCTACATGGATTTGTTGAGGGACGCTCGCACCTTTGGTATTCCGCTATCGATGCGGTACCGGTCACTTCAGAATGGATCGACGAAGCAATGAGCGGGTTGCGATTTTAGCCAATCACCTTCACCTCCCCACTGCACCAAGCCGATGGGGGCAGGTCAGAGGGTCAGTGCAACAATCAAAGTGAATCTGTCGAGCCGCCTCGCTAGCGAGTGTTCCACGCGTTTGCGCGCGAACACTGGAAATCGGCCGATCACGTGAACTTGACCTGACGCCTTGTGCAAACGGTACTTGGGCGCGGCGTGGCGTAGTTTCGGCATGATACGTGGCTCCGTTCGAGGCTCACAAAACGGCAAATACCGTTTTGGCACGAAAAAAACGGGCCGCACTGCCGACCGCCGGCAGAGAGTCTAAGCGTAGACTTCAGCAGGGTTTTGGAGAAAATCGGGGCGACTTGATTTGAACAAGCGACCTCTGCGTCCCGAACGCAGCGCTCTAGCCAGGCTGAGCTACGCCCCGCAATCTCGCCGTTAAACCGGCGAAGGAAAGTATTCTACTGGCCCGACAGGCCGGGTCAACGTCCACTGCCACGCTGCCGCCGCGAAGCGCGCCGCGCGAGGGCCACGTCAACTGGAGCGACCTGCGGCGACGGCCCAACGCGCGGGCAAAATCCTCGCGCCGCGCCGACACCCTTTCCCATCCCCCTGCCTGCCATGCTGCCGCCTCACAGCGGCTCGTCCTGCGCACCGACCAGCGGAACGAACCGGCAGCCTGAAAGCCATCGCGATTGCAATCGGCCGCCGACCTTGTGCAATGCTTGCAACTCCTGCCCACTGGGTCCACCGACGGGAATCACTAGGATCCCGCCTTCGGCCAACTGGGATTCAAGGGCCCGTGGAATGTGATGAGCCGCTGCCGCGACAATGATCCGATCGTAGGGCGCCAGCTCGGGCCAGCCGAGCGTGCCGTCTCCCACGACCGTCGTGATGTTGGTATATCCCAAATCGGATAGCAACGCATTTGCCCGTCGCGAGAGTTCCGCGTGCCGCTCCACCGAAACGACGCTCCCGGCCAACTCGGCCAGAACGGCAGCCTGATATCCGCTGCCGGTGCCCACTTCCAAAACGTGTTCACCGCCGGACAATTGCAGCGCCTCGCTCATCAGCGCCACGATGTATGGCTGGCTGATCGTTTGCGAGCAGTCGATCGGAAGCGCGCGATCGGCATAGCTCAGGTGGCGCACGCCCTCGGGCACGAACCGCTCGCGCGGCACGCGGTCGATCGCCGTCAGCACGCGCGACGATCGAATGCCGCGTTGCTGCAAGTCGAGCACCATGGCTCGCCGCTCGTCTTCGAATGGCGACTCGGAGTTCATCGGCAATCGCGTGCTTGGTCCCTTTGGGTGCATGCCAGTGCGGCAACGGCACCCGCGCAGTCGTCCCCGCGAGCGTGATCCGTCACCTGGGCCGCCGCGACCGCAATCAACACCGGCGAGCATCGCGCGCCGCGCAATGCTCCAGTTCGGTCGCCGCGCGTCTTTGCCGGGTGCGGGTCAGACGGCACGTCCGTCGGCTGCCGCAACCGCCGCCGGCTGCCAATCGGAGATTTGCAATTCCACCGACCTGCGGCCGCGAAAGTGATTGATCGTGGGACGATAGGCCACGGCAATCGGCTCGTTCATGGCGCCCAGTTCATCGGCCCAGTCACCGCCGCCGAAGGCCACGGCACGAAATTCTACCCCATGTTGGGCCAGACGCAGCGACAAATGGCGCTGCCCGCCGCCGATCCGCTTGGGCGGCTCGCGCAGCTCCACATCCGAGGTACAGAGCGTCGGCCGTGGGTTCGCATGGCCGAACGGCCCGAGTTGCTCAATGTCGGCGACGGAGCGCTGCGTCAGCGCGCTGAAGGGAACCTCGGCGTCGATTCGCAACTCGGCCACTTTCGGTCCACCCGCCAACTCGGCCGACGCGTGCTCGAAGAACTGAGCCCGAAAGTCGTCGAGCCGGCTTTCCTCGATCTTCAGGCCGGCGGCCGCGGCATGGCCGCCGTGGCTCAACAGGTGCTCGTCGCTGGCCGCCAGCGCCTCGTGTAAATTGAATCCGTTGATACTCCGGGCGGAACCCACGCCCGGCTTGACCCCGACCGAATCGAACGCAATGAGCACGACCGGCCGGTGATACTTCTCGGCCAGCCGCGCGGCAACGATGCCGATCACGCCGGGATGCCAGCCGCGATCCGCCAGAACCAGGGCCGGATCGTTCTCGGGATCGAACTGTTCGGTGGCCTGCTTGTTGGCGGCCCGATAGATGCTGCGTTCGAGGCTCTCGCGGCTCTTGTTCAACTCGTTCAGATACGCGGCCAAGGCCGAGGCGCGTTCGGCCGAGTCGGTGGTCAACAGCTCAATCGCCAGGGCGGCTTGTCCGAGCCGTCCGGCCGCGTTCATGCGCGGCGCGAGGCTAAAGGCGATGTCTTCGCTCGATAAGTGCGGTTTTTTGTCAAGTTCGGTCAGTTTCAAAAGCGCGGCCACGCCCAGTGCGGGTCGTTCGTGCAGGCTCATCAATCCGTGTCGCACGAGCACGCGATTCTCGTCAACCAGCGGCACGACGTCGGCCACGGTCCCCAGCGCTACCAGCCCCACGGCCTGCATCAGAAATGCGCGCATTGGCTGACTGACCTTCTTTGCCTGGCTGGCGCGTTGGCACAGGGCCCATGCCAGTTTGAACGCCACGCCCGCACCACACAGTCCGGCGAAAGGATAGCTCGAGCCGGGCAGCGCCGGATGCACGATCGCCGCCGCATCAGGAAGCTCCGATCCAAACTGATGGTGGTCCGTGATGACCAACTCCAGACCCAACTCGCGCGCGGCCAGAGCTTCGTCGACGCTGGCAATCCCGCAGTCGACCGTGATGATCATTTGGGCACCGCGCTGGCGCAGCGTGGCCAGAGCCTCGCGATTCAGCCCGTAGCCCTCGTCGATCCGATTGGGCACGTAGTAGCTTACGTCGGCCGCAAGCAGCTTGAGGCACAAGAACAGAATCGAGGCGCCGCTCATTCCGTCCACGTCGTAGTCGCCATAGACCACGATTCGCCGACCCGCCGCAACGGCGGCCATGACGCGGTCGGCGGCCTCAGCCAGTCCGGGTAATTCCTCTGGATCGCGCAGGCTGGCAAGCTTCGCGTCGAGAAACGTGCGGGCCGCCGATGGATCGCAGATGCCCCGGCATACCAGCAGTTGGGCGACGACGGCCGGCACCTTCGCCGCACGCTCAAGGGCCCCGATTCGTGCCTGGTCATGCGGATGAATCCGCCACTGCTTGGCCATGTCGTCCCTGAACTAAGAATCTCCGGCAACGACTGATGGGGGCGGCCACCACCGGAAGAATCGAATAGCGAATGCACCGCGACAGAACGTTTGCAACAACGTGGCGCGGCACCGGCTGACGCGTGCCACGAGAAAGGTGCCGGCAATGCGCCTATTTCTTCTTCTCGGTATGCATCGTATGACGCCGCAAGCGAGGGCTGTATTTCTTGAGCTTCAGCTTCTCACCACCGGTCTTGCGGCGCAGCGTGTAGTTGTAGTCACCCGTCTCCTCGCAAACGAGAAAAACGGTCTCGACCTTCTTCTTAGTTTTCGCCATCGTCGGCAAACTCCTCGCTCACTCGCGAAACGGGCGTTCCGGCAGGCCCCGTCGCCGGAACCCACGGCTCTATAGAAAGGACCGATTCTACCCTGCCCCGCCGGTATCTGGCCAGAGGCGAATTCCGCGGGCTGGCACGGTCGGAGACAATGTGAAGTTTGGTCATCGCGCCGCCGCGCAGAGGCTTCCCGCCGCCAACCTTGATGCCCGATTTCGCCGTTTCTCGGCCGCCTGGGTCCATGCGACGGGCGGCTTGGGCATTTCCGCCCGTGCTACGTGTACTCCTGCTGGGACGTATCGCGTACACTAAGAGTATCCGGACACTTCAATCGAAAACGAAAACACGTCGGGCCGCCCGACGCATCGCGGCGTCGGCTGGTATTCTTTTTGGGCCGATGGGACCGTTGACTCCGAGGAATGTCGCGCGGGGTGCTGGTCCGCCATTCGGCGGAAGCGCTCCGCGTCGCGAGAAGTGGCTCAATCCTAGACGGACTACTCGCCCGGCAACCGCGAACCGAGGAGCGGCAAGTCGGCGAGCGGTGCGCATCGTTCAGGGTCGGCAATGAGCGAACGTCCGCCAGACTCCGAATCCTCTTTGGCACCGCGCTCTGGGTCCGAACACGCGCCCGCTGTGCCGCCGTCCGAGGTGCCTTCGGCGCCACCGGTCGATCGCGAGCGGACCAGACCAAACGAAAGTCGCCTGCGCACCCAAGCTGCACAATCCAAACAGGGACCGCCTGCGTCCGCGTCGACGGCTCCACCTCCGCTTCCAGGTTCGGCGCCCGTTAGCGCCCCGCCCGCCGCGCCCCAGGCGAGTGCCGTGGATGCCGCAATCGGCGAGGAGCCGGAAGAGACGCGTGGAACGGCCCACTACGTGCTGTTGCAGCTCCCCAGTTGGCTGGCCAGCATGGTCGTCCACTTGGCACTCGTGCTGCTATTGGCACTAGTGACATTCGGGGTCGAGGGGCGCGGCGGACTGCACGAGCTGCTGATCTCGGTCGATTCGCGCGGTACCGAGACTCCGATCGAGCAACTCGATGAGCAGATGATGGAGTCCGATGATTCACTACAGCAGGAAATCGAGATTGCTCAACCGGAAACCGTCGTCAACTCGGAGCTGGATACGCTGTCAAACGCAATCGGTCTGGTCCGCCCCGACGACGCGCTAGGCCAGACCGATCTGGGAGCGGTCGGTGGGGCTGTTGGTGACGTGCCCGGCGGCAGTTCGCTGGCGCTTCGGATGGACGGCGCAATCCGCGCCCAAATGCTCCGCGAAGCAGGCGGCACTCCCGAAAGCGAAGAGGCGGTGCAGCGCGCCCTGTACTGGCTGGCCGAACACCAGCTCTACGATGGCAGTTGGCAATTCCAACATCAAAAAAGTCCGAAGTGCCACGGCGCGTGCACCGAACCAGGTACCACGCCCGGAAAGATCGCCGCCACGGCATTGGCGTTGCTTCCTTTCTTGGGCAGCGGCCAAACGCACCTCGTCGGCACGTATCGCACGAACATCGATCGCGGGCTACGGTTTTTGGTTCGGTCGATCGAAATCCGAGGCGATTTGGGGAGCCTGTACGAACAGGGCGGGCAAATGTATGGCCACGGCCTGGCCTCGATCGCATTGTGCGAAGCGTACGGCATGACGCGCGATCCGACGCTGCGCGAAGCGGCTCAAGCTTCGGTGAACTACATTGCCGAGGCTCAGGATCCTTCCGGCGGAGGCTGGCGCTACATGCCGCAGCAGCCAGGCGATACGTCGGTCGTGGGCTGGCAACTCATGGCGCTCAAGAGTGCGCAAATGGCCTATCTCCGCGTCCCACCTGGTACCATGCGCAAAGCCAACTACTTTCTCGATCACGTGCAGAGCGATCGGGGTGCCGTCTACGGCTATCAACGCCCGGAACGCGGCCGGCCCGCGACGACTGCGATCGGATTGCTGTGTCGCATGTACCTGGGCTGGTCGCACGATCAGCGCCCGCTGCGCCGTGGCGTCAACATCCTTGCCACGATGGGGCCGTCGACCGACGATTCGCGCTTTCGCAATAACATGTACTACAACTATTACGCTACGCAAGTCATGCGCCACTATGGTGGCTCAGACTGGAAGCGCTGGAACGAAGTCATGCGCGAGTACTTGATCAAGACGCAGGCCACCAAAGGGCACGAGACGGGCAGTTGGTTCTTTCACGGAACCGACCACGGCACCAGCGCCGGCGGTAGGCTGTATTTCACGGCGCTAGCCGCGATGACGCTCGAAGTGTACTATCGCCACATGCCGCTCTACCGTCCGCAGAGCACACAAACTCCGCCCGAATAGTACCCGCCGCCGTCATGCCCGAATCGACGAACGTGAGCGGTGCCGCCGTTGGCCCGGCTGCTGCTCGCAGTGGCCCGATGCGCGTGGTCCCGGTGATCGACCTCAAAAATGGATCGGTTGTGCGCGGCGTTGCTGGGCAACGTGAAATTTATCGCCCGATTCAAAGCCGGCTTGTTTCCAGCGCGCAACCGGCAGCCGTCGGACGCGCATTGGCCGAACTCGGCTTTCGCGACGTCTACGTGGCCGATCTCGACGCCATTGCCGGGCGAGAGCCCGCCTGGCCGATCTACGCCGAACTCCTCGATTGCGGATTGCAGTTGATGGTCGACGCGGGGCCGTCGACCGTCGAACAGGTTATCGCCATGCGAGGCTTCCACTCGTGCGGCCGGCGGATTGCAGCAATCGTTGCCGGGCTGGAGTCGCTCCGCTCGATCGGTTCGCTGGCCGCGATGCGCGCGGCGACCGGCACGGCACACTTCGTCTTCAGCCTCGATCTCAAGGCGGGTAGGCCGCTAACGAACATACCTTCCTGGCAGCGGCTAAGTCCGATGCAGATTGCCACGATTGCGCTGCGGGCGGGCGTGCGGCGCATGATCGTGCTGGATCTGGCCGCGGTAGGCGTGTCGCGGGGTGTTCCAACGACCCAACTGTGCCGCGCTTTGGCGTGCCACGACCCGACGTTGGAAATCATTGCCGGTGGTGGCGTACGCGGACCCCGGGACTTGTGCATTCTAGAATCCGCCGGATGCACCGCCGCGTTGGTTGCCTCGGCATTGCACGATGGTAGGCTGTCGCCCGAGGACTGCCGGCGATGATGAGCGCTTGCTGGGTTCCGGCGAGTGAGCAGCGAAAGCTACCACCATTCCGGTTCGCGCTTTTCCCGAAATGCGGCGAGCCCTTCGGCCGCGGCTTCGGTCGTGCGCGAGGCGGCGCTCACCGCCGCACCGGTCACCAACTGCGACAGCAATTGCTCGCCGATCGTCTCGTTCAAAAGCCGCTTGGTCATTTGCAACGCGTCGGGTGCAGACATCGCGACTTCGCCGACTAGCTCGTGGGCCCGGGCCCACACCTTGTCGTCGTCAACGACTTCTTGAAACAGCCCGAAGTCGTGGGCTTCATGGGCGTCGATGACGCGGGCGGTTAACAGAAGTTGCGCCGCGCGCGATCCGCCGATCCGAAACGCCAACAGTGGCGCGACCATCCCGGCCACGATCCCGCGCCGGGGTTCCGGAAACCCAAACATGGCACGCTGACCGGCCACGACCAAATCGCACGCCATCACGATTCCGGCACCACCAGCCACCGCCGGACCGTTGACCGCCGCCACCAATGGTTTTGGGAAGCGTAGCATTTTTTCGATCAGTCCGTGGTAGACCACCGAATCGGAATGCCATTGCGCTTGCGGATCGTCGGTCTCGGCCGTGGTGAGCATTTCCGAGAGATCCATTCCGGCGCAAAACGACGGGCCGGCTCCCGTGACAACCACGCCGCGCACTTTGCGCTCCAGGTGCAAGTCGTCCAACGCCTGATGCAACTCGGACAGCAAACCTCGTGACAAGGCGTTGCGCTTGTCCGGACGATTCAGCGTAACGGTAGCCGTGTGCTGGTGGACCTGAATCTTGACAATCGGTTCCATGTGGGCTTGATCATACAAGGTTGAATCATCCCGTTCGGCGTGACGCAGGGCTCGAACATGCGCGCATTGTACCGCAACAAGGCCGCCCGCCCTAGCAGCCGGTGCGGCCACCTTGGTCCAACAAGCGGCGGTTGCCGGTCGCTCGCCCAATGCAGCACCGCAACCGCTAGACAACGCGGCGACGCGGCCATCGGCCGGCAGGGATCAGACCTGAAACACGCCCAGTTGGAACGGCCGCTCCTGTACGTGCCGGGTGACGACTTCCAGCGACATGGCCAGCACGTCTCTCGTTTGCGCGGGGTCGATAATCGCGTCGAACCACCCGCGTGCCGCGGCATGGCGCACGTCGGTGGCCGCGTCGTAGTCGGCCTTCACCTTGTCGCGAAGTTGGGCCAACTCCTGGGCGTCGACCTCGTGTCCCTGCCGCTCGAGGCTTTTGACGGTTACGTCCAATAGCGTCGAGGTCGCCTGCGCGCCGCCCATCACGGCCTGTCGGGCCGTCGGCCAGGCGAAGATCAGCCGCGGATCGAACGCTTTGCCGCACAACGCGTAGTTTCCGGCTCCGTACGATCCGCCGAGTACGACCGTCAATTTTGGCACGCGGCTGTTGCTGATCGCGTTGACCAGCTTGGCGCCGGCTTTGATGATGCCGGCCCGTTCGCTATCCCGCCCGACCATGAATCCATTCACGTCCTGCAAGAACACGATCGGAAGCCAATCTTGATTGCAGTTCATGATGAAGCGGGCCGCTTTGTCCGCGCTATCGACGTAGAGCACGCCCCCGAACTGAAACGGCCCGTCCGCCGGACGAACACGATGGTGTTGATTGGCCACGATCCCGACGGGGAACCCGTCGATTCGCGCGGTTCCACAAACAATCGTCTGGCCGTATTCCTTCTTGTACTCGTCGAAAGTGTCACGGTCGACAATGCAGTCCAACACCTCGCGAACTTCGTAGTCGTCGCGCGGATCGGTGCTGACCAAATCGTACAAATCCGTGCCCGGGCGAGCCGGCGGCGCTGGCGCCTGCCGCGTAAAGGGCGAAGCCGGATCGGCCGAGTCGGGGCGGACCGCCGCAACAAGACGGCGGAGGCGCGCCAGGCATGCTTCGTCGGTCGGATCGCGATAATCGATCGTTCCGCTGGTTTGCGCGTGCATTGCGGCTCCGCCGAGATCCTCACTCGACACCTCTTGTCCGATCGCGCTTTTCACCAATGCCGGTCCGGCCAGGTAAAGACCCGAACCCTCGGTCATCAACAGCTTGTCGCAGAGCACCGGCAGATATCCGCCACCGGCAACGCAGTTGCCCATAATCGCGGCGATCTGTCCCAAACCGCCGGCTGAGATGATGGCGTTGTTTCGAAAGATTCGGCCAAAATCGTCTTCGTCCGGAAACACATCTTCCTGCAACGGCAGAAACACTCCGGCTGAGTCGACCAAGTAGACCAGCGGCAAACGGTTTTGCATGGCGACGCGTTGTGCCCGCAAAACTTTCTTCGTCGTCGCGGGGAAGAAGGCGCCCGCTTTTACGGTTGCGTCGTTCGCAATCACAACGTGGCGTCGTCCTTCGATCGTGCCGATACCGCAGACGACGCCGGCGGCTGGCGCCCCGCCCCACTCGTCGTACATCCGCCAACCGGACCACAGCCCAAGCTCAAGCCAAGGTGTCTCAGGATCGAGCAGCAATTTGAGCCGGTCGCGCACGAAGAGTCGCCCTTTGGCCTGCTGACGCTCGATGGCCTTGGGTCCGCCACCCTGGGCTAGGGCGGATTCGTCGTTTTCTAACTGCTGGGCTAACAAAGACAGCGTGGCGTCGGCGTCGACACTCATTGCGAACCTTTTTCGATGGAAAATGCCTTGCCACAGGCGCACCAGCGACACATCAGACACTTAGGCTGCGTGATCGCCACAATCGGCACTGGCTGGACTAGGGGGCTGTGGCCCCGAATAATTTTCGCAACGGCCGGCACGAGATCGTTCGGGAGGCCCGAGGCGATTTTTTCCGGGAAATTTCGTGGCGCAATCCGCACCGTTTTCAGTGAATGTAGCCGGCGCGCAACGGCCCGACGAGTGCAAATATCCAAGCATTCTCGCGGCGCAGCGTCTCGCGGATATTCCCGGGAATAGTCGCCAGCACAGCCAACGAAGCACTTGTTAGGAATCGGCGCAAAGAAGGGGCGCTGCCAAAACACCACGTCTCTTGGCAGCGAAGGATGCCTGGCGGCAACATGCCAGGCCCGCAAGATGGCCATTCGGCCGCGGAACAGCCTGATCTAACCCCTTGAAAATCATGGGTTTGACTCCATGAGCGCGGACTTCCCCCAACCTTTGGCACCCGAAGTGCTTTCCCTTTGGGCCGACCAACATCGCACCCGCGACCAGTCCCTTCCGCAATCGAGGAGCGAGCCCTTGGCCAAGCAAGCCCGCAAGACCGCATCATGCCGCAATGGCGTTGCCACAGGCGCCTCTCGGAAAGCGACCGCTTCGGCCAACCGATCCAAGCGCACGCGCTCGAAGAATAAGCAAGCTGGCGTGCCGACTGACGATGTGGCAGCGAAAAACGTGAACGGCAAGGCGATCGACGAGATCGCCGACGACGACGTCGATGCCGCCATTGACCCGGCGGAGAACGTCGACGTCGAGGAAATCGTCAGCGGCTCTGCCGAGTGCATCGACGATCCGGTACGGATGTATCTGATGCAAATGGGAGAGATCCCGTTGCTGACACGCGCGGAAGAACTCGCCAGCGCGCGAAAGATTGAAAAGACGCGCACCCGTTTCCGCAACAGCATGTTGGCCAACGATTGTGTGTTGCAGGGCGCGGTGCAACTGCTGGAAAAGGTTCGCGACGGCGCGCTACGGCTCGATCGAACCATCGAAGTGTCGGTAACCAACACATCGGAGAAGAAGCGAATCCTCCGCCGCTTGGTGCCGAACCTTGCAACGCTGAACAAGTTGTTGTGCGAAAACCAGCGTGATTTCCGCGTGGCCATCGGCCGAAGCAATCCGATGTCGCTGCGGCGCGAGTCCTGGCGACGATTGGTCCGTCGCCGGTATCGAGCCGTGCGCTTGATCGAGGAACTCAATCTGCGCACGCAACGCTTGCAGCCGCTGTTGGACAAGATCGCCGAGATCTCCGATCGCATGGCTACCATTCGGGCCCAATTGAGCGAGCGCGCCGACGGAGTTCCGACGGCCGACCCGCGCGAGCTGCGGCGCGAGCTGCACTACCTGATGCGGATTACGCTCGAAAGCCCGGCCACGCTGCACCGGCGTATCCACCGTACTGCCGAGCTGCAAGAGGCCTATGACGCCGCGAAGCGCGAACTGTCGGCCGGCAACCTGCGGCTGGTCGTCTCGATCGCCAAGCGGTACCGCAACCGCGGGCTTAGCTTCCTCGACTTGATCCAGGAAGGAAACACGGGCCTGATGCGGGCAGTTGACAAATTCGAGTCGGCGCGCGGTTACAAATTCTCGACGTACGCCACCTGGTGGATTCGCCAGGCCATCACCCGGGCGATCGCTGACCAGAGCCGCACGATTCGCGTGCCGGTCCACATGATCGACGCGATGACCCGTGTGCGCACCGTGACGCGCGACCTGGTACAAGAAAACGGTTGCGAGCCGAGCGTGGAACAGACGGCCGCGGCGGCTGGACTGTCATTGGAGGACACGCGCTGCATCCTGAAGATGGCTCGCCAGCCGCTGTCGCTCGACCAACCGGTCGGCGATCACGACGACAGCTACTTTGGTGAGTTCCTCGAAGACCATCGCGAGGACGATCCGCTCTATGGCTTCAATCAGGAACTGCTCAAGGATCGGTTGGCCGACGTACTGTCGAGTCTCAATCACCGCGAACGCGAAATCCTTCGCATGCGGTACGGGCTGACCGACGGCTACGCGTACACGCTGGAAGAAGTCGGCAAAATCTTCTCCGTCACCAGGGAGCGTGTGCGGCAGATCGAGGCCAAGGCCGTCCGCAAACTGCAACAGCCATATCGCTCCCGCGACCTGCTCGGATTTTTGGATCGGGCCGACGTGCCGGTTGAGATGCAGTCGGAAGTCTGAGGCGGTGCCTGCCCACGGCCGGCGCACGCGAATCGGCCACCGGGTGCGACGCAGCGACCGGGTCCTCTTACAGCCCGATGCGGGCGGCGCCTGAAACTCGGCGGTCTACTGCGCTTTGGTCAGCCGCGCCGATAGACTCAACTGGTGGCTGTAGCGGCTCTGAATCCAACCGCCCACGACCTGTGCCGCCGCTTCGTGGCCCTGCTCGTTGAACGCTTCGGTATGGCGCTGGTAGGGCGACTGTTGGCAAAGTCGCAACGACGGCAGCAGGTCGATCAATGGAAGTTTTCGGTCGGCCGCGTAGCAGGCGAATTTTCGCTGTGGCAGGTCGACGTCGAGCTGCTTCTGCGTGTATCCGTTGCGTCGCGCCAGTGTGTCGCACAACTGACCGTTGACCTGGAACTCACCCGGCACGAGCACTACCGCCACGGCCAGATCGGCGGCCCGGCACTGCGCAACGAGACGGTCCACCCTTCGATAGGTACGAGCCCAGCGCTTGCGCATCGTGTCGTCGATAGGCGTTCGGCAGGCGGCCAACTGTGGGCCGATCGTCTCGCAGAACGATTCCAAGTCGTCCGCGGGCTCGACGGCAGTTGTCCTCGTCTCCGGCGCCGCCGATGATGCGCCCAACGCCCGGGCCAACTCGAACTGACGCCAGTCGAACCAACTTGCGGCAGGAACCTCGCGCGTCAGATCATCGCACACCGACAGCACAATCAGGGCCAAATCGGTCCGTGTGGCTACTAGCTGCTCGGTGATCTCACCGGCGGCGTGACGGGTCCAAGGTTGGTGCGATTCCACCGATACGATTCTGACGCCTGGCAACTCGCGCTCGACCCGATCCAAATAGGCACTTTCTGCGGCTCCTCGGGTCGGCAGCTCGTCGGAAAGCACGGCGACGCGTAGTGGACCGACGGCAAGCTGCGAAACGCGTTCATCCACAACGTCGCGGCCGGCAGCCAGAGCCGGTGCACCGGCTGACTCAACCGTGGGTGAAACGGCCATCGTGGCCAGAAGTTCGCTCGTCGTGATGCGCTTGTAACCTTGTAGACAAGCCTCAGCGGCGACCACCAGGATGATCGAGGCAACGATGATACGACCCAGCCCGCGCGGCAGAAAACCGTGCGTCGGCGGCAGCCAGCCGGCCACCCGGGGAACCATCCCCGTCGAAGCCGCGACAAGAACGGTATACCAGGCGACAGCCGCCGTTAGAAACGCCACGTCGACGCGTGGCACGGGGCCGACGATGGTCGCCGCGGCGTATGCAAGAAACACGCCGATGACTAGCCGGCCGAGGAATCGACCGTTCGCCCAATCGACCGCGTTGGCCGAAGCACGCCTCGCCGCCCATTGCTCCCAGGCGACGCGCCCTTGAATCAACACGCACGCAATCAACACAATCGCGGCCGGCACGAGCACGTGTTCGCTGCGTGCGAGTTGCACGCGGAATCCAATCAATACGACCGCCAGCCCGGCGGTCAGAATCGCCCCTAGCCCAAGCACTAGCGGCAAGAGTGTGGCGAACCGGCGCGAAGCGCCAGACGAGTGGCAGGCGGCCAATGCGGGCAGTCTCGGCATCGATACCTCCTTGCAGTGACCGGCAAGCGATCCGATTCGGACCAACACGACCAATCAAAGAGGCAGATTCAATGGGTTGCGGGACGTGCTGCTGCTTACCGACGTCTTCCTTGACACCACCGCCTGATGGAACAAACCAAATATCCCATTGCCCAACGGTGGTCAATCCCGATTGCGCTGACACGCGATCTTCGCTATTGCTGCTCATCTCCTATATCGGGTGCCGACGTCCACCGCGATGAGCAGATTCCCAGACCGGATTCCAGCCGGGAAATGGAGTCGGCCCCTACTTAGTTCGACGTAACCGATTCGCGATTGGTTCGCCGAACGGCGCGGCGCCACGCGGCTGCGCGAGATTGAGAAAAATGGCACAATGTCGCGCCAGCATCCGTTGCTGGCACGACTCAGCGCCTATCGTATGACGTCGCAAGTCGATCGCCAGTCAACTGGCGGAGCGGGCCAGATCGACCGATTGCAACACGCTGCCGGTCGCTGGCGACTTGTTCAACACGTAGAAATGAATCCCCGGCACGCCGCGCTCGACCAACGCGCGCACCTGTTCGGTGGCGAACTCGACGCCGATCTTGAACTGCGCGTCCGAGTCGGCACCGGCGGATTCTAGCGCGCCGCGAAACGTCTCGGGCAACACCGCACCGCACAGCGACGTGATGCGCTGGATCTGCGCCAGGTTCGTTACCGGCAGAATGCCAGGCACGATCGGCACGCGAATCCCGATGGCATCGCACTGATCCCGAAATCGCCAAAAATCCTGGTTGTCGTAGAACAATTGCGTGATCACGACGTCGGCTCCGGCGTCGACCTTGCGGCGAAGATTTTCTAGATCGGCCTTCGGACTGGGGGCCTCTTGGTGCGTTTCCGGATACCCGGCCACGGCAACGCCGAAGTCTGGGAACTCGCGCCGCAATAGCTCGACCAACTCGTTGGCATAGGACAGTCCTCCGGCCACCGGCGTGAACTTGCTCTCTCCGCGCGGCGGATCACCGCGCAGGGCCACGATGTTTTCGATGCCGCGCTGCGCTGCTTCTGCCAGATACCCACGCAACTGCTCGACGGTGGACCCAACACACGTCAGGTGCGACGCGGTTGGAATACGAAAGCGTGATTGCACCTGTTCAACGACTTCCAGCGTCTTGTGCCTTGTGGACCCCCCTGCCCCGTAAGTACACGTTATGAAGTCGGGCCGAAAGGTTGTCAGCCGCTGGACGTGGTGAAACAGTTCCTGTTCGCTGGCCGCCGTCTTCGGCGGAAACAACTCGAACGACAGGCCACATTTGCCAGGGCCATACGCTTCTGCAAATCGCATACGGAAGAAGACTGATCGTTAGGGAAATGGGCACGGGTGGAAAGGACTCGATGTTCTAGCGGGCACAGCCGGCGCTTGAAGCAATCAGTATAGCCTGTTGCAGCCGCGCCGGGCAGAACACCTGGCTCAGAATGCGGCCAGTGCCGGCTGCTACAGCGACAACGGTTCCAGCGAGAGCGCTTCACCCGAGCGCTTGCGCTCCTCGACGGTCAGCCGGTACATGTCGTGCAAGAGTTGAATGTCGCAGGGGCGCTGTTCCACGTTGCGACGTTCGAACATCCGCTGCTGCGTGGCGACCATCACTTCGACCGGTGCTTCGGTCACCTGCCCGAACAGTCGGGCGTAGTTCACGAAACTAGGAACGTTCGTGGTCACGAATCCATAGACCATGCTGCACGCGCCGATCGTCTTGCCGGTGAAGATTCCGGTGTTGATCGCCGTCTTGGCGTAGTCGCCGATGATCGCGCCAACGAACTGCATGCCGGTAGCCACCTTCTGGCCCTGATATTCCATGTTGACCTGGCCGTAGGTGTTCTTGAGATCGCTGTTGCACGTGCCCGCTCCCAGGTTAATCCAGCTCCCCAGGTAACTGTGGCCCATGAATCCGTGATGTTGCTTGTTGGTATAGGGCTCGATGATCGACGCTTCGACCTCGCCACCGATCTTCGCAGTGTGGCCAATCGCCACTCCGTCCTTCAGCGCCGCATGTTCCAACACCCTTGCGCCGGCCCCGACGTATACCGGTCCGCTCACGTAGCAGTACGGTCCGATCGTGGCTCCGGCTTCCAACACGATCGGCCCGCCGCGCGTGTCGGCGACGACGTGCTGGCCGAGCGTTGCGCCCGGCGCAGCGAACACACCATCGGCCCGTTGTTCGTATTTGCCCTGGGCAAGGCGATGCGCGAGGTTCGAACCCAGGATGTCGGTGTGATAGCGAATGATGTCGTGCGGATACTCCAACAGCGGCAGTTCCGCCTGGAGTGGCGGCAGCTCAAGGCTGCGGAGCCGGTCGTCGACTTTGTCGGTCGCTTGCGCGCTGGCATCCGCTTCGAAGCGACCGTCCGGAACGATGGCGGCGGCAACCACGTCGCCCGTCGTGACGATGCCCGGCTTGTCCGCGGCAAGCAGTTCGCGCAGTTGGCCAAGCACAGCTACCGAAGGAACGGTCCGCGCGTTGAGCCAGAGAGCATTGCCCCGGCCCCTCGCGTTCCCGTTGCCAAACTCCGGATAGTCGGCCGCAACGATGTCTGCCAAGTGAGGTCGAACACAGGCCCGCACAGGCCGATCCAACGCCTTGGCCACGTCCACCAGGCGGTACGCGCCGCAGCCGATGGCAAAAGCCGGTTTGCCAATTGCCACCGGATCCAATTGAGCGACGTGCCGGTCTTCGAAGAGCACGAGCGACATGGCAGCAAACAAATCCTTGTGCAAGGCAAACCAGATGACACCCCGGCGTGGCGCAAACAACTCCAAAGTCGGCGCGCACGCAGGGCTTGTTGTAGTTTAGCTTACAGGATTCGCCGTTTTAGCGGGTTTTGGCGCAACCTGCCTGTGGGAAGCTCGCCATTGCGTGGGCCATCGTGATTCGGCCCGCTCAGGCTCGCAAACACGCACTTGCCGGCTAGAACCGCGGAATCTGCACAGGCTGGCCGCCCTTCATCGCCGACATGTGTGCACAGATGCCGGTCATCGTCCAGTTGGCACTGGTCGGCGCGTCGGGCAGCGGATCGCGATCGTCGACGATCGCGCTGAGAAACTCGTGAGCCAGGTGCGGATGCGAGCCGCCGTGCCCGCTCCCCTGCGTAAACGACAAGTGCTGTGCCTCGTCGGCATCGTAAACACCCTTGGTCGTGAACCGGCGGATTCCTTCTGGCAGCCGATCGGCGAAGTCGGGCACCGTGACCAGCTCCGGCGTTTCGCCGCGATGCAGGATCGCCTTCTCGTGCTCGATCCGGGGCCACTCGTACGAAACCTTTTCCGCGTACACGTCGAAGCTCTCGATGTACTGCCGCGCGGTTTCGAACAGACTACGCGTGACTTCGGCACAGAGGTCCGAATCGTGCATCGAGAACGTCGCCGTCTCGACTGCGAACGGCGAGCCGTATTTCGACGTCAACTCCTTGCTGATCCGCCCCGATCCGCGGCAGACCACCGTATCGGCCAGCCGGCCCGGCAGACAAAGGCAGGGACTCACACAGTGCGTGGCGTAGTGCATCGGCGGCAGCCCCTCCCAATAGCCGGGCCACCCGGCCATTTCTTGCAGATGGGACCCGCGCAGGAACTGAAGCCGGCCCAACTCGCCCGAATCGTACAACGACTTCACGAACAGAAACTCGCGGCTGTAGACCACGGTTTCCATCATTATGTACTTTGTGCCGCTCTTGCGCTGTGCCGCGACCAAAGCTTCGCACTCATCGATGCTGGTCGCCATCGGCACGGTGCAGGCCACGTGCTTGCCGGCGTTCAAACCCGCAAGGCTTTGCGGAGCGTGATCCGGAATGGGCGTGTTGATGTGCACTGCGTCGATGTCCGGATCAGCCAGCACGTCTTCGTACTTCGTAAACCGTTTCTCCACGCCGAAGGCGTCGCCGACCTGCTTGAGCTTCTCGGGCGATCGTTGACAGATGGCCGCCATTTCAGCATGCGGATGGTTCTGATAAATCGGGATGAACTCCGCGCCGAAGCCCAATCCGATGATCGCCACGCGTACTTTCTTGTCGGCCATGGTCGCAGTGCCTTGGGGGAAATGCCGTGATACGAACCGGAGCTTTCGGCGCCGTGCGCGGAGCCAATGCGTCGGTCGCCGAAGCGTGCCGGGCATGCTAGCCCGTCCGATGCGCAAGGTCAAGAAACCGGCGTGGTTACCGCGCGGCGCCGCGCATCGCGGCGGTTGACTGCGGCTGCTGAAGACGTACACTCGTACGTTGCCACCGAACACTGTTCGGATGCATGCCGAAGTGGCGGAATGGCAGACGCGCTGGATTCAAAATCCAGTGCCCGCAAGGGCGTGTGGGTTCGAGTCCCACCTTCGGTACTTTCTTTTCGCCAGACGCTTGCGCCGCCCCGCCCGGCGCGTTGACTCGGCCCAACCGTTGATCCGGAGCGCTGGTCGGCACGTCGGCAGCCGCCAGCGCACCGGACCGCACAATGTGGCCTGCGACCGCACATCGCTGGCAAGACCTCCGCCAGCAGTCGGCCCGACGCGCCGCGTGCCATTGAGAGCCGCGGTCGCGAATGGCTCGATATTTGCAACCGATTAGAAGCGCCGCCAGCGCTTGCACGGGCCCGACCCTCGAACAGTTCGCACTTGGCACCAAATGTGCACCATCAGTTTCGTAGCCAGGCCTCGGGCCGGCGCAGTCGGGCCGTATCGGCCAAAACCTGACCAACGAAGTAGCCGGAATGGGGTTCGGAAACGAGGAGCCTTAGACGATGAAGACTGATGAATATCTACGACAATGCGGCGTCCCCTTTCAGGTCGTGTCGCACCAAGAAGCGTTTGACGCATTGCGGTTGGCTGAGGCCACTCACACGCCCGGTCGCGAAGTGGCAAAGACGGTTCTGTTACGCGTCGATCGGGGATTTCGCTACGTGGTGGCCGTCCTGCCGGCGACACACCACATCGACTTTGTCGCATTGAGCAAGGATCTGGGCGGAGCGAACGTCGAGCTCGCCACCGAGGACGAGGTCTCCGAGCGCTGCCCGGAATGCGAAGTCGGCGTGCTGCCGCCGTTCGGTTCGCAGTACGACGTGGAGACGATCGTCGACGTCTCATTGGTTGACGACGAAGAGATCGTATTCGAGGGGAGCACGCACACCGAGGCGATTCGGATGTCGTACCAGGATTTCTACAACGTAGAGCATCCGCGTGTCGCAAAGTTTGCTCGCGCCGGCTAGTCGGCCGAGGTAACAACCACCAATCTTACCGTGTGCCGCCGCATGAGGCCGCGGCACGCAGTCCAAAGCCGGCATTCGACGGCGATCCAGATTTCGCGATCGTTGAAGTCGCCGATTTCTGCCACCGGTCGCTGAACTGCCCGGTCGCCCGTGCGTCGTTTCGTACCTCGAATTGGCACGCAAATGGTTGGCGGCCGCGCGATCGGGGCGGCTATAATGCGCCGTGGGCTGGAAGGATGGTGGAGTGTCGCTCCGCGCATCGCGCCGGCCTGACCCGGATTGGCAACGATGTAAACAGAGAGGTGTCGCACGTCGGCTGGACCATCAAGGCAATCGATCGCGGCGCTCCGCGCGCCGCGTTGCCCATATCAATCGCGTGAAGCTTGGAGGGTCAGCAATGCGTTACTCTTCCAACACGTCGGCCAGCGAACGTCGAACCCCGGCATCCGATCCGTCGGCACACTCTGCCAGCGGTCGGAGCCCTACGCCGGCCAACCGTGCCGCATCGCCGGTGCCTGCCGCGGTCCCTCCGGCGCAAGCCGATGGCCGGCCGGTACGCCCTTGGCACCGCTACCTCATGACCCGCTTGCTCACGCTGGTCGGCCGCCCGCCGGTTTCCGTGGCCCTGTGGGACGGCCAGGTCATTCGCACGTCCGACGCCCCGCCCGTCGCCACCGTGGCGATTCACAGTGCCCGGGCCATTCGCCGCATGGCGCGGAATCCCTTCTATCAATTCTGTGAAGCCTACGCGAACGGACAGATTGACGTCGTCGGCGATTTGGTCGACGTGATTACCAAGATGGATGAATCATTGCGCACGTCGCGGGCCGCGCAGTTCTTGTACGAAATGTTTACGAACTGGCTGCGGCTGCCAAAGTTCAATTCACTGTCGGCCTCGCGCGACAACGTGCATCATCACTACGACATCGGAAACGACTTCTACCGGCTCTGGCTCGACGAGCAATTGGCGTATACCTGTGCATACTTTCCGGATCCTGAGGTAACGCTCGAACAGGCTCAGACCGCGAAGTTCGATCACGTTTGCCGAAAGATCTCGCTCCGGCCGGGCGATTCTGTCGTCGAGGCGGGCTGTGGCTGGGGCGGCCTGGCACTGCACATGGCACGCCAATACGGAGCCCGGGTCACGGCGTACAACGTATCACGCGAGCAAATCGCGTATGCCCGACGGCGCGCTCGAGAGGCAGGGCTGGCCGATCGGGTCGAATTCGTCGAAGACGACTGGCGCCGCATCAAGGGGCGCTACGATGCGTTCGTTTCGATCGGCATGCTCGAGCACGTGGGCAAGTCGAATTATCGTCGACTGGGCGAAGTCATCCATCGCTCGCTCACCACGTGCGGCCGCGGCATCATTCACTCGATTGGCCGCAACAAGCCGGCACCCGTCGACCGCTGGATCGAGCGTCGGATCTTTCCGGGTAGTTACCCGCCGTCGTTGGCCGAAATGTTGCAAGTGCTCGAGCCGCGCGAGTTCTCGGTCCTCGACGTGGAGAACCTGCGCCTGCACTACGCAATGACGCTCCGGCACTGGCTCAGCCGGTTCGAGGCGGCGATTGACCAGGTCGCCAAGATGTTCGACGAGCGTTTCGTGCGAATGTGGCGATTGTACCTGGCCGGTTCGGTCTCGGCCTTCGAAACCGGCAGCCTACAGTTGTTCCAAGTCGTGTTCGCCCGCGGCACCGTGAACGAACTGCCTATCACGCGGGACCACCTATACGCCGAAACGCAACCGGCTCCAGCCGCCGTGTCCGCCGCAAACTCAGGATAGCGAGCCTGCTGCCATGGAAACCTGCGACGTGCTGATCGTCGGGGGCGGGCCGGCCGGCTCGTCCTGTGCCTGGGCGCTTCGCCAGTCCGGGCTCGACGTTCTGGTGCTGGACCGTAAGCAGTTCCCGCGCCACAAAGTCTGTGCCGGGTGGATCACGCCGCAGGTCGTCGAAGCGTTGCGGATCGATCTCGACGACTATCGCGCGCACCGAGTCTGCCAACCGATCACTGGTTTTCGTACGGGGCTGATCGGCGGGACCGAGGTGTTCAACGCGTACGACCATCCGGTCAGCTACGGTATCCGGCGGTGCGAGTTCGATCAGTACTTGCTCAATCGGTCCGGTGCCCGAGTGTGTGACGCCGAGCCGGTAGGCCAGATCGAACGCACCACGGGCGGTTGGCGGATAAACGGGACTATTGAGGCGCGCCTGCTCGTTGGCGCCGGCGGCCATTTTTGCCCCGTCGCGCGGCGGTTGGGTGCCCGGTCGATCGCCGGTTCGCAGGTTGTGCGCGCCCAAGAGGTGGAGTTCCTAATGCCCAACGATGGCCGACCATCGGGCAGCGTCGAGGGCAACATACCGGAATTGTTCTTCTGTCCCGACCTGGCGGGCTACGGCTGGTGCTTTCGCAAGGGCGACTATCTCAACATCGGGCTGGGGCGAACGGAGGCCGATAACCTGACCCAGCACGTCGACACATTCGTCGCATTCTTGCGCAAGCGAGGCAAACTGTGCGGCAAGATTCCCGACCGGTTCCAGGGCCACGCCTATCAGTTGTACGAACGGACACAGCCCGCCCTGTGCGACGATCGCGTGCTGCTCGTGGGCGATGCTGCCGGGTTGGCGTATCCGCAGAGCGGCGAGGGAATCCGGCCGGCGGTCGAGTCCGGATTGCTGGCAGCCGAGACCATTCGCCACGCAAACGGCAACTACGACCGGTCAACTCTCGACCAATACCGCCGAACCGTGCTGGCCCGATTCGGCCCTCCGCGCGGTCGCGGCGCAAGCGACCTTCTGCCCGGCAGTTGGTTGCGGGCCATTGCGGCGCGCTTGTTGACGTCGCGCGGATTCGCGCGTCGGGTGGTGATCGAGCGCTGGTTTCTGCACATGCACGATCCGGCGTTGCCAACCGGTGAGCACAGGCCGGCTGAGCCGGAAGTGCTCGAAGTGGGCACATCACGTTAGCGGCACCCTTGTCGCACGCGGCTGTGAACGCCGCCCCAGACTAGCGGACAACAATCTCGACTTGCTCGATAGCTGCGTGTCCCGATTTGCGAAACGGGCGCGGCATCGGCTGGCCGTGGCCTTGCGCGTCGACGGCCCGACACCGCAGGGTGTACTTGCCCGGCGACAGACTATCGTGAACACCAGCCCAGTGGGCTTTGCACAACCGCATGGGCCAGATGGCCGGTGTGCCAGATGACTCGAAGCCGAGCGTGTTGGCGGGGATTCTCTCGTCAGGCAATCCGCCACCCCAGTCATCGGGCGGCGGAAGAATCTGCATGTCGACCCACGGCGCGCGGTCGAAATAGCGATCGTCCCGCGGCCACGTCTGGCCCTCAGGTTGAATCCAGACCTGCACTTTGGAAAGACCGCCGATGCCGACTTGGGCATATCCGGTCAGTGGCAGCTTCTGGCCCGACGCCACCTTGCGCGGTACCGAAAGGGTCGCTGCAAACGTTTTCAACGGGCTGTCGATGTCGTTGCCCTGCTCGGCATACGTGTCGTTGGCGTGCGACATGCTTGAGAGCACGACGTGCGAAAGCCACTTGATCGACTTGAAGCCGTACGCCTCGGGCACCACGATGCGCACCGGCCCGCCCCGCTCCGGCGAAAGCCACTGTCCGTTGAGCTTGTAGCAAGCAATCACGGGAGGCAGGTCAAACGGATCTTCCAATACCCGGCCGATCGGAAGCGAACTGCGAAACATCTGCTTCGGATCGTCGTTGTGATAGCCGTAGTAGTAGACGCGGCGGGCATTGTCCTGCGGTTGTGCTGCCCAAAGGATCTCGCGCAGCGGCACGCCCTCCCAAATGCCCATTCCCAGGGGACAACCGATGTTCAAGCAGGTCATCACCTTTGGAAATCGCACCGCGTGGGTCTCGGCCAGCCGCATCAAGGCCGCGAAATCGAATGCCGTCCCGTCGTCCTGGCTCATCGGCTTGCGGAGCCGTACCTTGTGATCGGCATCTGAGACAACTTCCAGGCGCCACGTGTCGCGCGTCAGTCCGACTTCGCGCTTTTTCTCCTCGGCCAGCGAGTGCGGCACCGGCTTGCCTCGCGAAACGTCGTAGAAATCGTCGGGCATAGTCAGGTAGCTTTCCAGCTTCTCGAGCGCTTCGGACAGCTCGGGCGACGGTGCCTCGCCGGCGCGTACTCGCGACAATAAACCACCGATGGCCAGGCCGCCCGCACCAACTTGCAGGAAGAATCGGCGCGTCAGAGCAATGTGCTCGCGCAAAAACCGGTCTGGATCGTTCATGGCACTAGGCCTCCGTCTTTGTCAATTGGCTTCGCACATGGTCGGACGGGAAAGTAGTTCGTGTCACGGGACGTACCCGAGCCGGTCTTCCAATCGTTTTCGGACATCGGGCCATTCGTCGATCGTCACGCTGTACATCACCGTGTCGCGGAGATAACCGTCCGGCCGGACCATGTGTTTGCGAAGCACCCCTTCGCGCACCGCTCCCAGTTTTTCGATCGCGCCCTGGCTTTGTAAATTGCGAAGGTCAGTCTTCAACTGCACGCGAATCGCGCCTTGATCATCGAACGCGTGCCGGAACATCAAATACTTGCACTCCGGATTGACCAGCGTGCGTTGAAATGGCTTGGCGATCCACGTGAATCCGATTTCCACGCCGCGGTCCTTGCGCCGAATGTCGAGGTACGACGTCATTCCCACGGCCTGGCCGTGCTCGCGCGCCACAATCGCAAACGGACAGAATCCGGGCAGTGAGTTCAAGTGCTGAATCAATTCCCGAAACCCTTCAGCAGAAAACTCGCGCGGGGGAAAGTGGTAAGTGAACAGGTCCGGCGTGGCCGATTCGGCCATGCCAGCCGCATGGTCGGCGGTCAACGGCTCGAGCCGGGCTGCGCGTCCTTCCAGCGTGATGGGTTGAATGTCCATGATTTACTGCGTGCGGTGCGCAGCGTCCAAAACGAGTGGACCAGGGCCTCGGCAAACAACATAATCGGTCTTGCCGCCGCGGGCGAACGCTTTCCCACAACCTTCGACCAGGACATCCTTGATGGCCCGAATCCCGCCCCTTGCCGTCGATCAAGCCGCGCCGGCCGCCCGAGCCGAGCTAGAGGAACAGATCGCTGCGCATGGCCGCGTGACCAATATGAAGTGTACGCTGGCCCGATCGCCGGCGGCCCTGACGGCGCTAATGCAATGGTACGCGTTGTACGACGTCGTCGTGCCGGTGCTGGGACAGCGCGGAACCACACTGTTTTGCCATGCGATTTCGAGCGAGACCGACTGCCTGGTCTGCTCGACGTTCTTTCGCCGCTGGCTCTCCGAGCAAGGAGACGATCCCGACGCGCTGGTGCTCGACGAGCGCCAGCGCGATCTGGTGGCGTTTGGCCGCCAACTGGCGCGCGATGCACACGCCGTGTCTGACGCGCTATACGCCCGGCTCGCATCTTGGCTTTCGTCGGAAGAGATCGTCGCGCTAACCGCCTTTGGGGCAATGATGGTGGCCACGAATCTGTTCAACAATGCGTTGCAAGTCGACCTGGATGATTACCTCGCGCCATTCCGCCAGACGGCCGCGCAAGAAAAAGGAACAAGATCGGGCTGATGAGCAAAGACTTGGCATCGCGCGTGGCCTTGATCACCGGCGCCGCCCACGGGCAGGGGCGCGCCGCCGCGCTGGCGCTGGCGCGCGAGGGAATGCACGTCGCGGCGATCGACGTCGCCCAAACGCTCGGCTATCCCGGCTATCGCATGGGCTCATCGGAAGACCTGACTTCGCTGGTTGATGAATGCCGACGTCTGGGCGTCGAAGCCCACGCATTTGCAGCCGATGTGCGCGACGATCCGGCCGTGGCTGACGCCGTGCAAACGACTATCGAGCGGCTGGGACGCATCGACCTGCTGTTCAACAATGCCGGTATTTGCGCCTATGGGATGGCTCACGAGCTAACCGAAGACGCCTGGGACACGATGTTGGACATCAATCTGAAGGGCGCGTGGATCGTGGCACGCCACGTCATTCCGCACATGATTCGCCAAAAGTCAGGCGTGATCATCAACAACTCATCCATCGCGGGCATGCGCGGCATGGCCCGCTTGAGCCACTACGCCGCGTCGAAATGGGGACTGGTCGGCTTGACCAAGTCGTGGGCGATCGAGCTGGCACCGCACAACGTGCGCGTCGTATCGTTGCATCCGACAGGTGTCGACACGCCGATGAACGACGGGCTGGCCGCGATGGAAGGGGCCACTCCGCGACAAATCGCGGAACGTTCGGCCGGCAACTTGCTGGACGTGCCCTGGATCGATCCGGAAGACGTGGCCGCGGCCGTCGTCTTCTTGGCGTCGGACAAGGCCCGATTCATCACCGGTTCGCAATTCGTCGTTGATGCGGGGCTCTTGACGCGCTAGTCAGCACCGGCGCGCACCGCTGCACTACAGCGCATCCAGAATCTCGACCTCGTCGCCTACGCGGATCGTACACGGACGCGAGCGTACCGGCCGTGTGTTGGTCGTCAGCCGGTAGAAGTGATCGAAGCGCGACGTCGCTGCCCACGCGGGCAAAGTGGCCTGCCGCCGCTCGGCAAACGTCTTGGCGAATCGTGGGATCGGTTCGCCCGTATACGGGTTGCGCGGCGGCACGGGACAACGGGCACAAGGGTTGCTGCCCTCCCACTCGGCTTCTCCGATGCGAAACCGCACCGCGCGCGACCCATCAGCCACCAAACGATCCTCCCAAAACGGCTCGTCCGCTTCGATTTCCAGGTTCGGACGAAATCGGTCGCGCGTTTCGTCAGCGGTCAGTCCGGGATACCAGCTTGCCACTTCGGCCAGCGTGGCGGTGCTGATCACCGTCGGTCCAGGCGATTCTACGTCGTCGGGGAACCCGCCGTCGGTGTTTTCGATGATCGTCACAGGCTGGTCCAGATACGCGCTGAACCGTTCGGCCGCCGCGTCCCGGTCGGTACTCAGGTCGAACATATCGGCCGTGTCCGATCCAGGGAAACGGACTGTCAGCCGGCAGGATTCCGGATCAAAGCTCAAGCGTACGCGATGCACGGCGGCGCATCGCTTTCCGTTGATAAACTGGCCGGACCGGTCGGTTAGCACGAAGCGGCGATCCTGCGCAAGTGCACCGTTGGGCAAGACAACGGCCGATTCGACGGACTGGCCGTCGAACGACTTGACTGGGTACACATTGATTCGGCTGAGCGTGGGCATGCTTCGACCCTGCGGACCGCAAAGCAGTATGAACCTCGGATTCTACCTGGTAGAGCAATCAGGGCCTACAATGGTTCGGGACACCGCTTTGCCGCTGGGATCCAATCGCATGTGTGGTCGCTATACGTTGAGAACGCCGCTTAAGCGCGTGGCGGAGCTGTTCGATGCACACCCGACGGGCGATTGGCACCAGCCGCCGCGATTCAATGTCGCGCCGTCGCAGGTGGTTGCCGTCGTCCGGATGAATGCCGAAAGCGGCCAGCGTGAACTGGTCGGGTTGAACTGGGGCCTGGTTCCGCATTGGGCCAAAGACGCCACGATCGGGAACCGCATGATCAACGCTCGTGCCGAGACGGTCGCCAGCAAACCGTCCTTTCGCGAAGCCTTTCGACGTCACCGGTGCCTGGTCATTGCTGACGGATTCTACGAATGGCAGAAGGACGCCGGAGGTTCAAAGCAGCCGTTCTACATTCGCCTGAAGGAGGATCGGCCGTTCGCCTTTGCCGGACTGTGGGCCCGCGCGGACAAGTTGGAAACACCGATCGAGACTTGCACGATCGTCACGACGAACGCCAACGACGTGATCCGGCCCATCCATCCGCGGATGCCGGTCATCCTCGACGACGATGCGTGCCAAACGTGGCTATCGGCCGACAAGGACGAGGCGGACCAGTTGCAGGAGTTGCTGCGCCCTTATCCGGCCGGGCCGATGATCGCTTCGCCGGTCAGCACGATCGTCAACAGTCCGCGCAACGACGGTCCGGAGTGCATCGAGTCGGCTGCCGCCGGCGGAAAACAGGGCTCGCTATTCGACTAGCGACACGGTAAGAACCGATCGTGCCGTGCCATGCCGCGTCGCACTTTCATCGCAGGCATGCGGTAGGCGACTAGCCGGCCGCCTCCGGCTCGAAGCGCGCCACGACGGCACATCCGCAGGAGTCGCTCCACACGTTGACGCACGTGCGGGCCATGTCCAAAATCCGGTCGACGGCGATGATCAGACCCTGCGATTCGGTCGGCAGTCCGACCGCCTGTAGGATGATCACCATCATCACGAGTCCGGCGTGAGGGATGCCGGCAGCGCCGATGCTGGCCAACAGCGCGGTCAGCGCCACGATCAGTTGCTGCGTGACCGACAGGTCGACGCCGGGCGTCAGGTTGGCAATGAACAGCACGGCCACGACTTCATAAAGGGCCGTGCCGTCCATGTTCACCGTCGCGCCTAGCGGCAGCACGAATGAGCTAACACGGTTCGGCACGCCGGCCCGTTGCTCGACGTTGGCCAGCGTGAGCGGCAACGTCGCGTTGCTCGACGCCGAGCTAAACGCGGTTAACAGCGCCGGGCTCATGGCCTGCGCGAAGTGCCAGGGATTGCGCTTCGCGACGTACTTTACGATCAATGGCAAAGTGATCAACGCGTGCGCGGCCAGCGCCAGAGCAACCGTCAACATGTAGAAGCCCAAATCGCCAAACACGCCCACTCCTTGCGTGGCGGCGGCATAGAACATCAGGCACAACACGCCGAGCGGCGCGAGCTTGATGATGGCCATCGTCATGCGCATCATCACCTCGAATCCCGCTGCGGCGAAATCCCGCACCACGGCCAAGGTTTTTCCACCGGCCAGCACGGCGAAAATGGCAAACAGCAGGCTGTAGGAAATGATTCCCAAAAACTCCCCGTTGGTTATCGCCGCCACGGGGTTCGGCGGAATCATGTTCTCCACCTGCTCGAAGAGAATGGTCGTCAACTGCTTGCCCCGTTCACCATGTGCCTCGACCGCAGCCTGCGGCGCAACGGCGCCCACGCCAGGGCGAATCAGGTTGACCATCAAGAGGCCGGTGAAAATCGCCAGCATGCTCGTGCAAAGGTAGTACGCGACCGTGCGACCGAACATCGTTCCAAGCCGCTCGGCACTTCCCAGTCCGACGATGCCCGTCGTGAGCGAGAAAATGATCAACGGAACGGACACCATCTTGAGCATCCGCAAGAATAAGTCGCCGACCAACTTCATCCGATCGGCCAGCACACGCGCACTGCCGCGCCCGTGACGCAGGAACAGGACGTATGCCTCCGGGTCAGCTCCCCGCAGTTCGGATAGATTCGGCTGCACGATCTCGACGGGCGATTGCGAACTCGGCTCGGGCAATTCGGGCCACCCGTCCACGTTGGCAAGTCGTCTGCCGCGGGGCCGGTCTTGAGCGGCGGCATCCAGCGCACCGACGAAGATCCGGCGCACCTCCCACTGATCGCCGCTTTGATGCGCGATCTGCATCAGAATCCGGTCCGGCCGATCGCTGGACCAAAATGTGCCCGGCAGAACACGGACGGGCGAATCGAAGCCGTATGGCTGAAGTTCTCCGCCCGCAATCTCCACGGGTGCCCGCAGCGTTCGCTCGCCGGCGAACCAATTCGCAAGCAACCCACCGGAGGCGCCGATCACCATGGCGATCAAGATTTGCCAGTGGAGCGCCAGTCGCGGCATTGCATTCCCCAAAATCGGCGCGAAACGAATTCGTCGCCGACGGCCGGCACTTGCGCGCCGGGATGAATCGCCTGTCGACGGACTTCCGCGACGCCGCGATTCACTTCGTACCCCCGGACGGTCGACGGACCACAGTGTATCGAAAAACCCGTCCGGTTCCACTGTCGACGGGTCGGACGGCGTTTCGCTGTTGCATTCCGCAGCCTGATCGGACACGATTTCGGCGGCCGCGGTTGTCGCGGGTTGGCCGACCGCGATGTCGCGTGCTGTGGCATCGAGCACCCGCCTCGCGTGCCGTGGCGGTCGACTGGGGCATCGCCCAGCAGTGAAAAGGAGTCATACCCATGGACGCCTCGAATCCGAACCCCGGACAGTCGCTTCACCCGCAGGCGATGCTCGCTGCCAATCCAATGTGTACCACGGCGCTCGAGTTGACAGGTTATCGGGTCGTGCAGAACCTGGGCGTGGTGCGTGGGGTGGTTGTTCGGTCGCGGTCGGTTGTCGGAAACTTTGCCGCCGGACTGCAAACGCTGTTCGGGGGTAACATCACGATCTTGACGACGCTCTGCGAGCAAGCACGGGCCCACGCGTTCGACTTGATGATTCAACATGCCAATCAGTTGGGTGCTAACGGGATCATCGCCGTTCGCTACGACGCGACCGAGATTATGTCCGGGGCAACCGAAGTATTGGCATATGGCACGGCAGTCGTTGTCGAACCGATCGAAGGCAGCCCAACAGCTTAGTTCGTCCTCACGATACCTGCGGGTGTCTGCACTGACAGGCGGCCATCGGCCGCGAATCGCCGATTGCAGCGGCGAACCCGCGGATTTATCCGGTTGCACTTAGAACAAGGCCGCACTTCGATGGGCGGTACCAAAGAGCCTCGCCGCGAGCCGCGTCGACTCGTCCCGGACGAGGAGTTTCCCCCCTACTCGTACGTCACGGGGCGGTTTCCCCATCCCGTGCGCGACCCTGACGGCCACAGCCACGGCGAACCGCCGGCCGTTCCGCAGTCTGTCGATCCCCAACAGTGGCACGTGTCGCGCGACTATCTGTGGGGATGCGACCTGTTCAATCATGGCTATTACTGGGAAGCACACGAAGCCTGGGAGGGCGTCTGGCATGCGTGTGGGCGGCGCGGCACGACGGCCGACTTCCTGAAGGGGCTCATCAAGCTGGCTGCCGCAGGAGTCAAGTGTCGCGAGCAGCGTCCCGACGGCGTACGACGACACGCCGCGCGGTCTGTCGAATTGTTCGAACGAGTTCGTCAGAACGTGTCCGGCTCGCGCTACATGGGCCTCGAACTGGCCGATCTCATTGAAACGACCCAAGGGATTCAGCGTGACCCGCCGACGGCGCCAAGCGAGCCATCAGCGGTCGACATTGTGTTTACTGCGCGGCTGTTACCACGCAAGTAGTCGCGGCGTAACGGGCCGCGTCCGGTGGCACATGCCGACAACACGACGGCAATCTCAGTGGCGCTCAGCGATGAACGTCTGCCCCGCCTGTGGCGTTGTGGCATGATGCGCCTCGGCCAGCGCCTGGCGGATGACCGATAGAAAGCTACTGGCCAAGAATCCGGCGAACCCGCCCAACACGGCAGACGAGCAAACGCCCAACACCACGGCGGCGACCGACGATTGCGGATGCACCGCCGCCAGCGCTACGCCGCCGAACTGCGCTCCGACAAACGCGCCGCAGATCGTCATCAACGCCGTGATCCGCTTTAGTTTGGTGCGTTGGGTCAACTGCCGCGGCGCGGCCACGTTCAGATTCAATGCAACGGGCACTGCCCGCTGACCAGCCACTTTACGTTCGGCCAACTGGTGGCTTGTGTGATCACGCAACCGCGTGCCTACTGAATTGCCGAACACATGCGCCGCGATCAGGCTCAAAAACAAGGCCAGCATGGCCGACCACAGCAGTCCCACCGCCGACATCACCGCGAACAGACAGCAGAGCGCTGTCACCAGCGCGAGCATGGTGCGCAGCGTGAAACGCGGCGGGCGCAGCGCCGGCGTGTGTGCATCGTCTTGATCGCGAAGGTGCAACATGAATGGGGTTGCATCCGAAAGCACCGGAATCGACCAGCCAACGTCCACGTTGATTGTACGCACGCCGGACGACCGGTCCAACTCCGCGCCGCACCAGACACCGCGCGTTCGCCCAGCGTCGATGCGTCACATCGCGATCTTGATCACCGCCTTGGTGTTGGCCCCACCGGCTGCTAGCGGGGCGTGGGCGTCCTCGGGGAAGAAGATCATGAACTTTCCGACGGGCAACCAGATCCACCCGTGCGGGTGATCGCGAAAGAAGACCACGTCGCGCTGCTCGTCGTAGGGCTCGAGTACATCGCGGCATTCGGCTGTCGGCCGCCACCCGATCTCCTCCCGACCTTCGACGAGATACTGGATGTCAATGTAGCGGCGATGCGCCTCGAGTCGGGCACCGTCGCGCTGGCGCCCCACGTCGCGATTCATCAGTGCAAAGAGCCGCTCGCCGTCGATTTCGTGGCGACCGGTCTGCAGCCCCGCCAGATCGGTTCGCCGCAAGAATTCGAAACCTTGACGAAATCCAGGGTGCAAGTCGCCGTAGCGTTCCGCATTGGAAAGGTCGTCAAGAATCATGTCGGGCACAGATCGGGCAAAGATTCGCGCGGGCCGTGGAACTGGTACGGGACTCTCTTGGACTGGCAGGATTCGGCTACGGGAGCGTGGTCGCCATGATCTTTTCCTCTTGTTCCTTGCGGAACGCCCGAAGTTTGTCCCGCAACTCGGGCCGACTGCCGGCCAAAAGGCTGACTGCGAACAACGCGGCATTGACCGTGCCTGCCTTGCCAATGGCAAACGTGGCGACCGGCACACCGCCCGGCATTTGCGCGGTCGACAGCAGCGAATCCAAGCCTTGCAGGGCCTGGCTCTGCATCGGTACGCCGAGCACCGGCAACACGCTGTACGCCGCCACAACGCCGGCCAAATGGGCCGCGCCACCCGCACCGGCGATCAGCACCTCCAGACCACGCGACTCCGCACTCTTTGCATATTCTCGGGCCTGCTCCGGCGTGCGATGTGCCGACACCACGCGACACTCGTGAGGTACGTCGAAACGAGACAGCGTCTCTGCCGCGTTGGCCATGATTTCCCAATCTGACTTGCTTCCCATGATGATGCCAACAAGCGGTCGAGATGCGTCGGTCATGGTTCTAGACTCCTCCTGGTACAATCGTTGTGAGTTGATGATTTGGGTGGCGGCACGGCGATGCGACGGTGGCAGATTCGCGTGCCTGACTGCGGCTCCGATCGTCGAACATCAACCGTGCCAAGGTCCGATAAACCAGCACTCTGGGCGACGGCCTCCCATCCGTGGACGGAATGCGAGCGGTATGTGATTTATTTCACAAACAACGCTCGCACCATGGTATCGCGACGACGACGCGGCCGGCCTGCTGTACCGGCCGACGAAACATGATATACTTCCGGCGGTTGGTTCGTCGAGCGAGTCCATGCCGATTGTCTGAGTCGTCTTGGCTTGGCGGTTGCCTCTTTCGTCTTTCCACCCGCCGGACCATCCGGTTGGTCCCTTTCCGCCCGACCCGGAAAGCAATATGGGTCGTAGTTCGCGCTCGCACAGGAGTCTGTTTCCGTGGGCAGCAAGTTGTACGTGGGAAATTTGAGTTACTCGGTCTCCAGCTCACAACTCGAGCAAATGTTTGCCGAGTTCGGCACGGTTCGAAGTGCCCAAGTGATTCAGGATCGAGAAACGGGACGCAGTAAAGGCTTTGGGTTCGTGGAAATGAGCTCCGACGAGGAAGCGCAGGCGGCAATTGCCGGGTTGAACGAGCAGCAGCACGAAGGCCGGCCGCTGACCGTCAACGAAGCGCGACCCCGCGAAGATCGCGGACGCGGCGGTCGATATTGAGTTCCTGTTCGTAGACGGAATTGGGATGCTGGCGCGAACGTGCCGCCGACTCGGCACGGCCACACCCATGCATTCTTACCCTCGCCGCGGGCGATCGCGCTGCGTTCAACGCATCGTGTGCGCGGCTGAGTGCGCTCGCGCTACGTCTGTGGCGGCGGTGGCGTCTCTGGCGCGGTGGACTGTTCTTGGACGTGCTGTGGACGCCGCGGCACGACGGCCAGCAAAACGGCCAGTATCCCGGTCAAGAACACGCCGTCGAACGTGCCGGCGCCACCGATGGACGCGACGGACGCTCCCAATCGTCCAAGTTCGTGCAGGTTCAGCAGGTCGGCCCCGATCAGCGTGCCAAGACAGCCCGACACATAGGCCAAGGGCGCTGCATGTTCGCGCGACAGCAACATGGCCACCGCGGCGGAGATAATCGGCGGGATGAGAATCGGCACCGAGATGCCCATCTGTGGCACAGGCTCGGCCAGCAGGTGCACCACCACGCTCACAACGGTAACGCCCAGCAGACCCACGAGATAAATCCGGTGCCGCACGACGAAGTACAACGAGAGCAGCGCCGGAATTAAGGCGCCGCCGACGTTGATCGCGATGAACGTCGAGGGCCACTGCACGACTCGAGGGATCTGTCCCGTGCGCCCCCATCCCAAGTCGACCTGCTGCATCACGATTTTCGACTCGCCCGGCACTTCCGCCACCGGAATATTGATCGATGCACCGACCAACGAAAAGAAAAGAATGGAATAGGCCGCCAACCGGCTGATGCCCATCTTTTCGTACGCGTAGCCCAGAATGCCCACCTGCAAGATGACGATGAGCACGCCGAACAGCAGCACCAAAATGCCGAAAAACGGCGGCAGGTAGTGAAACGTCGAGGATTGCATCCACCGGACTCCGAACGATGATGACGCGGTGCGCGAACTGCGGCAGCCCACGACTTACGATAGACGCGCCAAGTGGCCACGACTAGGGCCTTTCTACGCGTGCGTGAACCTGTTCGCGTCCAGATGGGCTGCCGCCGAATGAACGAACGCCGCCGCGGAGTCGCCGAATTGGGTTCTACGGTTCGGTGCCAACGAGTCGATCATCGTCGCGCGACACACGGTCGGCTGCCGATGCGGCTTGTCGCATCACCCAATCCACCACGCGCCATTCCATCCAACGGCGATCCGGATCGACGCCGCTACGACCCAAGAATCCCAGATGCCCGCCGCCATCGGTCATATGAATTTGAACTGACTCGGGCGCGGCCGCGTTCTCCAGGCAGTCCGCCGGAATCATGGGATCGTCGCGCGACGCCAGAACAAGCGTCGGCACTCGGATGTGAGCAATCCAGCCCGCCGAACTGGCCGACGAATAGTAGTTGTCGGCCGAGCCAAAGCCGCAAACGACGGCAGTAAACGAATCATCGAACTCCCACAGCGTACGTGGCCGACGCGTGAACGGCGCGCTGATCAGCTCCGGCAGCATCTTGCGGCGGTGCTCGAGTTGTCGCAGTAACAGCCGGACAAAGTACCGGTCGTAGACGCGGCTCTTTGGCTGGCTGATCTTCTCCGAACAGGCGGCCAAATCAACGGGCGGGCATACCGCCACCGCGCTGTCGAGGTTGCCGCACCGATTGTGTCCGAGCTCGCCCAATAACTTAAGCGTGATGTTGGCACCCAACGAAAACCCGATCAAGGTCGTCGGCGAATGCGGCAGGTGTTCGGCGATGGCCTCTAGCGCCGCGGCCGCGTCCTCGGAGCGACCGCTGTGGTACGGCAGCCGTGCCAAGTGAACGCCCGCCCCACAGCCGCGCAAATCCATGCGAAACGCCCGCACTCCCTGATTGCACAACTTGTGCGCGATGCGCTCCATGTAGCCACTTTCGTGGCAACCGGCTAGTCCGTGAATCAGCAATGCCGAACGATCGTGGGGTTGCCAGTCCTTCGGGCAATCGTCGTGAAGCACGAGCTGATCGCCATCGGCCAACCGGACGAAGTGGTGTCGCGCCCGATACATTGGCCGCCGATACGGCAAATAGGCGCCGACAACCGTTTGCAAATGCCCGCTTCGGAACAACGCGTGCGGCCTGAACGGCGGTATTGGAAAAGCTGACATTAGGCAACCGACAACCGTGAGCGACAAACCCGGGGCGCAAACGCATGTCGGCTCCCCGCACCGTCGCCATTATAGCCGACTCACCCAAATTGCATCGACGAAACCGACAAGAACCACGAATTCGCAAAGTTGACCACCGGCAGCACCCAGCGAAGCGCCCCGATCGAAATACCTCATGACGCACCCTCGGTGCGATTCCGCCGCCCAGTGGGCGTATTCCGGGCGATTGATTCGCTTGACCTGCGCGCCATGCAACAACGATATTGGCGGCATGCGCGAGATCGATCCGCAGACGGCCGAAGACTACTTGCGCCATACCAAGAAGGTCGCGCCGGACGAAGCAATCCGAGTACGCGAGCTCACCGGCGGCGTTTCGAACATGGTCATGTTGGTCGAGCGGCCCGACGTGCTGGACGGCGATTTCGTGTTGAAACAAGCGCGACCCCGGTTGCGAACGCGGATCGAGTGGCGGGCCGACGTGCGCCGGATCTGGCGCGAGGCGGACGTGTTGCGGCACTGCGCGCGATTGCTCGACGCACAGCGTCGTCCGCCAGATGGCCCGGCGGCAAACGTGCCGCGGATCGTATTCGAGGACCGCGACAATTACATATTGGCCATTCAGGCCGCCCCACACCCGCACTCGGTTTGGAAATCCGACCTGCTTGCCGGCCGAGTCGACGATCAGGTCGCGCGATCGTGCGGCTGGTTGCTCGGTACGCTGCACGCGCGAAGCTGGCTCGACGCGCAGATCGCTGAGCAACTGGGCGACCGGAGGTTGTTCGACGAGCTGCGAGTGGATCCGTACTACCGCACGCTGGCCGCCACACAACCTGAAGTCCGCCCAAAAGTCGAGCACTTGATCCAATCAATGGAACACCATCCGTGCGCGTTGGTTCACGCCGACTTCAGCCCCAAGAACCTGCTTGTCTACGAAAACGGGCTAATGATGGTCGACTTCGAGACGGGCCACTACGGCGACCCGGCGTTCGACCTGGGCTTTTTTCTCAGCCACCTGGTGCTCAAGGCGTGTGCCAAAGCGCCGGACCATGACAAGTACCTGGTGCTTGCCGATGAGTTCGTCCTGGAGTACGACCAGATTGTCGGTCCCCGCGTTGGCACGAAGGAACTCGCTCGACTCTGGACGCGCGGGCTACAAAACCTAGCCGGATGCGCTTGGGCACGGCTCGACGGCAAGAGCCCGGTGGAGTATCTGGACGATCCTCCGCGGCGCCGTGCGATTCGCGATGTTTGCCGCGAGCTGTTCGCCGAACCACCCGACCGTTGGTCGCAGGTCCGCGCACGCTGTTGCGAGCGATTCGCGAAATGCGCGCGGGAGGCCGCACTCGGGTCAACCGAGGACGCGCGGCCATGACCAAGATCGCCAAGATCATCGCGCGCGAAGTGCTCGACAGCCGCGGTCATCCCACAATCGAGGCAGAAGTCCATTTGCAAGACGGCGCGATCGGCCGCGCGATCGTGCCATCGGGCGCAAGTACCGGGCGTGCCGAAGCCGCGGAGCTGCGCGATCGCGACGACACGCGCTATGACGGGCGTGGCGTACGCAACGCCGTAGCGCGATTGCACGACACGGTCGCTCCGGCCTTGACCGGCCACGATGCGGCGGATCAGGCCGGCCTGGATCGTGTGTTGCTCTCGCTGGATGACTCGCCCGAAAAGAAGACGCTCGGCGGAAATACCCTGCTGGCCGTATCGCTGGCGGCCGCACACGCCGCAGCCGCTTCGCGCCGCGTGCCGCTCTACAGGCATCTCAATGACCTGTTTCGCCAGGTCGATGCCGACGCCCCCGGCCCGGCCATGCCGCGCCCCATGGTCAACATGATCTCGGGAGGATTGCACGCCGGCGGAAACATCGACTTTCAGGACTTCATGATCATTCCGCCATTGGGCGTCGAGTTCGCCGCGGCGCTGGAAGAGATCGTGCGGGTGTACCACCGGCTCGGCGAGCGGTTGGCGGCCGCCGATTACGAGGGACATCTGGTCGGCGACGAAGGTGGTTTCGGTCCTCGATTGCGAAGCAACGACGAGGCTGCCGAGTTCATCGTCGGTGCGATCGGCGCGGCACGACTGCGGCCGGGCGACGAGTTTTCTCTGGCGCTCGACGTCGCCGCTTCGCACTTTTTCGACGGCGCGCACTATCGGCTGGCGGCGACCGGCGGGCGGCAGATGACGTCCGCGGAGATGGTAGACTATCTGGCATCGCTCCGCGACCGCTTTCCGATCACGAGCATCGAAGACCCGCTGGCCGAAGAGGATTGGTCGGGTTGGCAAACCATCACCGCGCGCCTGGGAGCGTCGACCCGACTGGTGGGCGACGACCTGTTTACGACCAACGTCGCGCGCCTGCGGCACGGCGTGGAGTTGAACGCCGCCAACAGTATCTTGATCAAGGTCAATCAGATCGGCACGCTCAGTGAAACGTTCGCGGCAATTGCCCTGGCGCGGCGGGTCGGCTACGAATACGTCGTATCGGCACGTAGCGGCGAGACCGAAGACACGACGATCGCGGACCTGGCGGTGGCCACGGCCGCCCACTACATCAAGATCGGTTCGGTTGCCCGTAGCGAGCGCCTGGCGAAGTATAATCAGTTGCTGCGCATCGCCGAAGAACTGTGATCCGGATGTCCCTTCCACCGGCGGACCGTAGGTGAGCGCGACACGTCCCATGTTCGTGATCGGCACGAGGCCGGAAGCCATCAAGATGGCGCCTGTCGTGCTCGCGTGCGCGCGCAGCGACGACGTCGCGCAACCGCTGCTGTGTACGACCGGTCAGCATCGCGACATGCTCGCACCGGTGCTCGATTACTTTGGGCTGGCGGTGGACGAAGACTTGTCGTTGATGCAAGCCGGACAGTCGCTGCCTGACCTGACGGCCCGATGCCTGCACGCCTTGGATGTCCTGATCGAGCGTCAGCGGCCCGACTGCATCGTGGTGCAAGGCGACACCACCACGGCCATGACGGCCGCACTGGCGGGCTTCTATCGCCGCGTGCCGGTCGTTCACGTCGAGGCGGGCTTGCGAACCGGCGACCTTCAAGCGCCCTGGCCTGAGGAACTCAATCGCCGGATCGCGACGTTGACCGCGTCCGTTCATTGCGCGCCAACGCAGCGCGCGGCCGATGTTCTCGCAGCCGAGGGCGTGAGCCCACAACGCATTCACGTCACCGGCAACACCGTCGTCGACGCGCTGCTTTGGACCGTCGACCGCGAGCGTGCGAACGCGCAGCATTGGCAGGCCCAATTCCCCTACCTCGGCGCGGCGCCGCTGGTGCTGGTGACGGGCCACCGGCGCGAAAACTTCGGAGCCGGCATCGAGCAACTCTGCCGGGCCATTTCGGAATTGGCCGAGCGGTTTCCCGATGCGCGATTCGTTTACCCGGTACACTTGAACCCAAACGTACACGAGCCGGTCCATCAGATGCTTTCGGGCCGAAGCAACGTGCATCTCGTGGCTCCCGTACCCTATCCAGGATTCGTTTGGCTCATGGATCGCGCAACGTTGATCCTCACGGATTCTGGCGGTATTCAGGAAGAAGCGCCGTCGTTGGGCGTGCCGGTCCTGGTCTTGCGCGACACGACCGAACGACCCGAGGCGCTCGAGACGGGCGTGGTCGACTTGGTCGGAACGTGCGTCGAACGTATTGTCGAGCGCGCGACAGCCCTGCTCGACGGTCCCGGCCGTCAATCGCCGGAAAGCGGTCCTGGCAGCAACCCATTTGGCGACGGCCAGGCGGCGGGACGGATCACGGATCTGATCGCGAGTCGAGCGTGGACGGCGTAGCAGCACACAAGCAGCCGACGGGCGATTTGGCCCGGCTGGAAACCGCCATTCTCGATACCGCCCACATATGCTAGTCTCGCGGCCCCGGCAGGGCGTTGCCGCGGAAGAAATCGCTTGCCGCGAGCGTGCATCCCCTCCAGTTTCACTCCCAGATCGACAAGGGGCGGGCCATTGCGAGTCGCGATCGTCCACGATTGGTTCGTGACCTATGCCGGCTCGGAGCGCGTCGTCGAGCAGCTCATCGCGCTCTACCCCCAGGCCGAAGTCTTCAGCCTGATCGATTTTCTGTCGCCCTCCGATCGCCGTATGCTAGCCGGCAAGACGGTCACGACCAGCTTTCTGCAGAGGATGCCGCTGGCGCGCAAGCACTACGCCAGCTACCTGCCGCTGATGCCCCTGGCGATCGAGCAACTCAACGTATCGAACTACGACCTGGTCATCTCGAGCAGCCATTGCGTCGCCAAGGGCGTGCTCACCGGTCCCGACCAGCTACATGTCAGCTATGTACACACCCCGATGCGCTACGCTTGGGACGCGCAGCACGAATACCTCGCGGGCACGCGCTTCGGGCGCGGCCTGCGGAGTTGGTTCGCGCGGTGGATGCTGCACAAGTTGCGTATCTGGGACGCGCGCACCAGTGCTGGCGTCGATTCGTTCGTCGCCAACAGCCGCTTCATCGCGCGGCGCATTTGGAAGGCGTACCGGCGCGAGGCAGAAGTCATTTACCCACCCGTCAATACCGACGCGTTTCCGTTGTCGAACCGGCGCGAGGATTTCTACCTTACCGCGTCGCGGCTTGTGCCGTACAAACGGGTCGACTTGCTGGTTGACGCCTTTGCGAAGATGCCCGACAAGCGGCTCATTGTCGTGGGCGACGGGCCGGAGCTTCCGCGGTTGCGCTCCAAGGCCGCTCCCAACGTCGAGTTGGTCGGCTACCAGGGGTTTTCCGCGATGCGCGACTTGCTGGCCCGAGCCAGAGCCTTTCTATTCGCCTCGCGCGAGGACTTCGGCATCGTGTTGGTCGAGGCACAGTCGGCCGGCACGCCCGTTGTCGCCCTGGGTCAAGGGGGAGCGTTAGAGACCGTGCAGGGGCTGGATAAGCCCAACCCCACCGGCGTGCTGTTTGAGCAGCAGACCGCCGACTCCGTCGTTGCGGCGGTCGCCAGCTTTGAACAGCACGAAAGCCGCATCGATCCAATCAACTGCCGCACCAATGCGCTGCAATTCAGCACCGAACGCTTTCAGTGCGCGTTTCTGAAGCACACCACATCCCAGTTGGAAGCGCTTCGCGGCGAAACGCGCGATCCACATCGGCCACCGAACGATCCGCCGACGGCTGTCGACTCGACGGACAAAGCGCGCCACACGTCGTCGAACAAGCCAATGCGGGCCGCGTAGGTCGCCTTGGGCGCGCGAATTGTGGAAACTCATTACGGCGGGTGTCGGCCCGACGTAGCCGTTTCCAAAACTAACCGGCCTTTGCCGTGGGCACAGACCAAGCGGTAGTGCGCGGCCGTCCGTCATTGCTGAATGGCTGGTGGCACCGTTTTCGCCATATCTGCTCGATCAAAACGAGCATTTCGTCGGTACGCCAGCGCCACGTGTAACGGCTTGCCAAACGCAGGCACTTGTCCACGTCCGCCCGTCCACCTCGCAACACACGGTCGACCGTCGCGGCAAACGCCTGCGGCGAGTCGCCCAGATCGAAGACGTGCTCGAAGGGCGCGAGCGCCGGCACGTTGGCCGCGACCACCGGCAACCCAGCCGAAAGGTACTCGAAGAACTTCATCGGAAACATCGCTTCGGTGTACAGGTTTGCCACACAGGGGATGGTCGCCACGTCGAATCCGCGCAAGTAGTCGGGCAACTGATCGTATCGGCGCGGGCCCAGTACATGTACGTTGGGTAGCCTGGGCGGCCGCACGTCGGCGTCGCCCTGCCCCTCGCCCAACTGGCCTATCAAGACCCAGTGCCAGTCGGGCCGAGCCTGAGCCACGCCGCCGATCAGCCCGAAGTCGACCTTGTAGGGACTCAACGCGCCGACAAAACCGATCCGCGGCGCGGGGATCGCGGCCAGTTCATCCGGAATCGGTCCGGGCATTCGTGCCCGAGAGAAGTGGTCGTAGTCGGCCACGTTCGGCAGGTAGTGGATTGCCTGCGGGTTTGCTCGGCGCAGTCGCCTTTCAAGCGCGGTGCTGGTGACAAACACGACGTCGGCGGCGGCGGCCAGCTCTGCTTCGGCTTCCTCGATCGCGCCAGAGGGCAACAGCGGGGCTGCCGCCAGATCGTCGACGCAGTGATACACCAACACCGAGGCATCAACTTCAGCAGCCAGCGCGCCGAACAGTGGATTATAGGTCCAGAAGATGGGCCGCTCGAATCCAAGCTGACGGCACTGCCGGCTAAGCCAGGAGGCCAGCCATCGGTTGTTCAATCGCCGAACAATACGGTGGGCGTGCATTGGCAATGCCAGGGGCGACGCGACCCACAGGTTCTCGGCCACGTGCCGCGGCGGTGCCAGGGCCCGACGAACGCGTCGCGCCATGCGCGACACGTCGCGGGCTGCAACGGTTGGACGCCGGAGTCCGAGGGACTCGACATAGAGGACGCGAAAACCGCGCTCGGCTAGTTGCGTGGCGACGTGCTGCTTGTTCGTCCAAAAGGGATGATCCCAATCGGCCGTCGATAGCAGCACCACATCGCGCGGTAGGGCCCCGTCAAGCGGCAATTTCGCGCCCCTTCCAAAAGATCGCCAAGGAATGCGGCGAGGCGTTGTCGTCAATTTCGACAGCCAACCTACCTCCGGGGCCGACTGAGACCAACGCCGTATCGCGCCACCACAAAAAGTCCAAGACGTCGCCGATACTGGCCCACCAGACGTCGCCGCCAGTTTGCAGGTGAGCGATCAGGCTCGCATGTGCCTTGATACGCGTCGCCTCGTCTGGCCAGCCGTACTGATAGCGATCCGAGAAAGGATGGTCGAGATAGCCGAAAACGGCCCGGGCCGATCGATGGGCCTCGTAGCTTTCGCAATAGACGTCGACATTTTCGCCGTACCGCGCGCAGCAATCGCCGTGCAGCATGCACTGCGCGCTGAATGAAACGATCGGCCGCGTTGTCAATGGAACCCGACCTGCCCGTCCTAACAGATACTCCGGATCGTTGGCGATGATTCCGCCCACAAACCCGTGATAGCCGTTGTCCGCAAGCGCGGACACGGCGTAGGGCGGATTCTGGTGAAATGGTGAGACCGCGTATCGCACCGGCAGTGCCTCGGGCAAGTGGCGCCGCAACCAGTCGCGCGAGACGATCGCTTCGCGTCCCGCCTGTTGGTAACTGCCACCCCAGTTCGGTTCGTGACTCACTGAGTGCGAGACGACCGATCCGCCCGCGGCAATTACGCGCCGCATGAGACGAAGATCCGCCTCTCCGATCCGCTGACCGGTCAGCAAGGCCAATGAGACCGGGATGTTTTGCTCGTGATAGAAGTCGACCAGTGGGCCGGCGCTTGCCACGGCTTCGTCGCAATCCAGACGGGGACATACCGCGCTTTGATAGCTGGCCGGAATCTCACCAACGTATGGAAAACAGGGAAGTTCATCCGCCCGATAGTCGCCGAAGAACGCTTCGACGATTCTCCACTCCAAGCTGTCGACCGGCCCAGTCGAACGATTGAACCATAGCGCACTGCCCGACGAGGAGTCGCGCAGTGCCGCGTAGACGGTCGTTGGCCCGTCGGGCGATTCAACCCACGCCAGCACGTCGGCCGTGTCGGCCGCCACGTCGGACTGTAGCGACCAGGCGTCTGTGGCCAACGTGATGCGGCCAAAACCTAAATTGTTCCACTCATTGGAAAAGTCGAACCGGCAGAGCGGCCGCCGCTTGATGGGCGACACGCGGGCCAGTTCGTGCCGCGCGTCGTATTGCACGGCCGCCGGGGATTCGTCGTGGTGCGAAGAAGGATTCGGCTGACAACGACCCAAGTCCGATGGCAGATCGATTGATCCGCGAAACTCCAAGCCGAGGACTTCGGCCATACGCGGTCCGATGCGTCCGAGCAGCAGAGCTTTGCCCCCAGTTTCCAACAGCCGCGCCACGTCACCGCTGCACGCATCGGGTGGATTGATCCATGCAACGCAGCAGGATGCGTCGATTCCTGCGGCGTCGCCGTCCGACGCAACTTGCGACGGCGTAAACGAACGGATCAACGCTGTCGCGACGATCCGGGCAACATAGCGGTCCGCGTCGGCGAAGCGGACGCTGATCTTCGACGTCGTCGGGCGGCGAATGGGAAGCGAGGCACGGTGTGGCAGGGAAATCGACATGCGAAGGCGATGGCGGCTCGTAAGACGATCACGCGGCCTGGGTCTGCTTTGTCGTGGATTCTGGCACGTGTTGCGCGTCGTCGGCCGACGACGCGTCGATCAGGTGGCGAAACTTGCTCCGCCAACCACGCCGCACAAGTCCCTCGAAATCAGTGAATTCGAGCTGCAAGTCGTCGCCCCACCACGAATGAACTCGTTGCGCGACAGCTTCGCGATGCTGCTCGTCGGGAACGACCAGCCGCAGCAACGACGCGTTGCCGGTCTGAACGACCTGAAACTCGTCGACGCCGCCGATCCGATCGAACACGTCTTGGAGGTAGTGTGTGGGATACTGGTGCCCGCCGATCCTAATCACGTCGTGTGTTCGTCCGACGATGTTATGCAAGTAATACCCTTGCTCAGTCAGTTCCAGCTCAGCGACGTCGCCGGTTCGATACCGGACCAGCGGCATTGCGTCGTTGAGCATGCCGGTGAATACGAGTTCGCTACGACCTTCACGGGCAGCCACCTCAGGCCAGGCAACGCAATCGAGCACCTTGAGGCGGCCGGGCTGGCCGATTTCCTCGTGGGCCAGGACGCCGAACTCCGCGCTGCCATAGCGGTCGATGGCCTGACACCCAAAAACGGTCTCAATCGTTTCGCGTTTGCGCTTGTCCAGGACTTCGCCGGTGGACTCGAAGACGCGAATCACGCCGGTCGCCTTGGTGCCGCGGTCGCGCAACCGCAGCGCGATCGCGTACAGTGTCGACGGATGGCCCTGCAAAAGAAACGGGCGAGCGCGCCGGATCCGCCTCCAGGCCCGATCCAGCGCCGGCGGATCGAACTGATCGGTGAACAGGTTGGTGCGATTCAAGACGGCGCATTTGACGTGTTCTTTCAGGCGATCGCGCAGTGGAAACGTCTCCGGGAAACGGCTTGCCAGGTGCATCTCGCGCATGTGACGATGCTTGCCGGCCCATTCCAAGCTGACCAGGTTCACCGCGGCGGTCCAATCGAGCGCTTCGGAAGAGTAGTAGAACTTCGCGCTGGGACCGGTCGATCCGCCAGAACTGCGCAGATGAAGCTGCCCCGGCTCGTAGCGCTCGGACAACAACCGATCGCCTTGCTCGCGGATGATGTCCTTCGTCAGGAAGGGCAAATCCTGTAAATAGGCCAGGTCGATCGAAAGCTTGAGCGGATCGAAATGGATCTGGCGGAACAAGTCGCGGTAGTAGGGAACGTCGCTTGCCGCGCGCTCCAGTTGCGTCGCCAGGCACGTGCGCGCATTGGCCCGCCGCTCCGGGAAACTGGCGCTCATTTGCCGCCGCACGAGCGACGTCTTTTCCCGTATCTTTCGTCCCAAGTGACGTTCGGCCATTGGGTATAAGACCCACGCGCTGAAAAACCTGAACATTGTGCAATCCGTTGGCTAGCAAACTGTGGAAGTCGCCAAAAGCGTGCGCTGGTAAGCGTCGACGAGTGCTCTGCCCGCATGCGACCAAGTAAAATTGTCAAGTACGTGGCGACGCAGATCGTCCGAACGGGGTGCGGCCCATTGGCTTTCGATGGCGGTGCGCAGGCTTTCGTCGCTTGCCGGGTCGGCGTAGACCGCCAGCGACTCGAAGTATTCGCCCGTCGCGCCTTCGGACGTGATCACAACCCGCGCCCCTTGCGCAGCGGCCTCGAGCGCTGCAAGCCCCGGTGTTTCCAACTGGCTGGGCAAGACGAACACTTCGCAAGCCCGGTAGGCGCTTTTGAGCAGCGGACTGTCATGGTCGAGGTACCCGACGTGGCGCACGCGCGCTCCGCCGTCGGTCCGGCAAGCGTCCATGTAGCTGTCGTCGCGCACATGCCCGACCAGAACGAGGTCGACGTCCATTCGCCGCGCCACACGGGCCAGCAACCGTTGATTCTTGCGCGGCTCGACGTTCGCCACGTTTAACAGAAACGGGCCCTGCACGTCGAAGCGCTCTCGGAACGCATTGGGATCCCCCAACACGCCAAACTCCGGATCGACACCGTTGTACACCACGGTAAACTTGGCCGGATCGATCTCGAACGTGGCTGACAACTGGTCTCGCTCCGCCTCCGAGTTCGGCAGAATATGGTCGCACAGGTGCAATAAATCGCGGATCTCGCCGAGCGGAAATCGCGATCGGTTTTCCGTCGTCAACCACAGTATGGGCGAGATCAATAGCGGCAGGCCGGTACGCTTTACGTAGTCGCAAAAGTTCATCGACCCGCCTTGCACCGAAAAGTAGTGCACGACGTCGGCGGAGCCGAATTGTGGCCGCCACGGATCGTACAGTGTTACGTCCACGCCTAGCGCGGCAAGCGATTCCCGGCAGCGGAGAAGCTGGATCTCTCCCCCGCCTGGACAGGCAAACGCAACAGGATAGGTATTAAACAGCGCGCGCACCGTATACCACTTTCTCTAATGCGGCCCAGAATGCCTGTCCGTCCGACTGCTTGACGATTTGCTGCATGCGTTCGCGTTGTGCCGCCACAATCGAACGCTGCTTCCACGACGTGGTGAGCACCGATCGCAGATCGGCTGCGATCGCATCGAACTCCTTCGAGTAGAAGACCCGACCGCTACGGCCCAGGGTCTCGAGCACCGCGTCCTCGGCAAAGGCGAACACCGGTTTGTCAAAAGTCATCGCCTCGACCAGGGGCACGCAAAAGCCCTCGTGTTCGCTCATCGTTACGAACGCGGAGCACGACTGATATAGCGTCTTGAGCTGTCCGTCGCTGACGCTGTCCATGAAGTGGATATGCTCGGCCAACGCCGCGTACTCGCTCTTGAGCAAGTAGCGCAAGAACCCGATGTAGCCCTCGAACCGGGCCGCGCCGATGATCAATAGCGCCGAGTCGGGGTCGAGCGCGTGATACTCCTCGAACAGCGCAAAAAGATCCTCGACCCGCTTGTGCGGCGCAATTCGGCCCACGTAGAGCAGCTTCGTGGATTGTGGCGGCAGTTCGACGGGTTCGGCCCCGACGTCGTGCCAGGCCTTCGGCCCGATGATCGGTGGGCCAATGGCGATCTCTCGATCGAGCTTCGCATTGTCTTGGTCGTCATCGTCATCGTTTTGGTCGTCATCCAAGGTGGCCGCCACCAGGGCTTGGGCCGAGCTGGTCGAGTTGGCCATCAGCGCGTCAAAGCGATCAAGATACTCGAGCTGAGCCAGTCCATCGGTGCAATGCGCGGCATATTCGGCGTCGTAGACTTGCAAAAATCGGGCCGGCGTGATGTTGTGAAAATACAAGATCTTTTTGGCCGGCAGTTCCGCCAGACGTGGCAACCAGGGCTCGAAGATCGAAAAGTTCACCAGCAGTACGTCGTCGCGCTCGGCACGTGTAAAGAGTTCGCACGTGTGGCGAACGGTCTCGCGCAATGCGGGATCGAATTGGCTGGCGTAGAGCTGACAGGGAATGCCGTTGGCGCGAATCAGTCGATGCAACCCAAGCGCGAAGTTGCCGACGGCGTCACGCTCGAAGGCATTGGTGCTGACCAGGTGGATGGTCGACTCGCGCGGCCAGACAAACCAGGGAGACGACGGCACCCAGCCTGTCGGCTGCTCAAGTTGCCCGCGCCGGTCGGTGTGGGCCGCCAAAGATTGCGGCGCGTTGTACAAGTAGAGCACGTCGTCGAAGCGCACCGCTTCGCTGATCACCGGACGCAGGACCACGTGCAGCGCAATGACCGGCTCATCGATGCCCGTGTAGTCGGGGTTCTTCCAAAACTCCTGTGGTTCTTGCCCGTCGAGCGTCACACTATATCCGTCGGGTCCCTTGCACACGGCGACGGTCACGTCCGATTTGACTTCCAGCGGCCCTCTCCACCAGCCCACGTGCCCTTGGGGATGAACCTGATGGGCGGCTGAGTACAGGTCGATCACCAAGAACAACTCGGCATCCCAGACCGACGAGCTGAACGAAAGCTCGAGTTCGCCTCGGTCGGCGCTGGTCAGGTCGAGCCGCTGCCGGTTTACGACCACATAGGGCAAGCGCGTCTCGGTCGCCGGCTTTTCCGCGGTTATCGGGTCCATCGCCGTTTTCCTTCCTGAATGAATTCCCGCGTCAGATCCAAGTACAGCGAACCGTGGTTGCGCGAGGGCTCAATGTGGGTGTTCTCGTGATACTCGTTAAACGTCGAAATCACGACCATGTCGGGCGGCTCATCGACGCTCAATGCGTGGGCCAGCGAACGTCGATAGGTGGAACCCTGCTGTCGGTCGATCGAGCGGTGCGGATTGCTCTTGCGGTTCGGATCGCGCAGGTGACGGTCGTCGTAGCCGGGCGACACCGAAAGAATCCGCAGCCCTCGGGTTCCGGCGCCGCTGTTGTTGTACGCCTGCGTCCAGATGCGCTCCCAATTCGTCGGCGCCGACAGTTCGAGCGGCGAGAACAAACTCCAACCGTGAAACAGACCGAATGAGTTGCCGCGCTCTTCCTTGTCTGAATAAAGACGCAGGCTGCTCGCGATGCGCAAGAAGTCTTCGGTCTGCTCATCCACGAAATTGATCCAAGGCTTGTTGCCGTCCTGAACTCCGGTCCAAAAGTAGAACAGCACCGGATCGCCGTCGTAGTGGAAGTAGCTGTCGCGCGGTACGAAGTGTTCGCGAACTACCGCGACGGTTTCAGCCAGTTGCTTGCGTGTGCAATCGTACGGACAAAGTTGAATGGCCAGACGGACGTTGGTGTCCATCTTGTCCACTACGCTGAAGATGCTCTTGGCGGCAGCCTGCTCGTAAGCATTGGCCCCGTTGCGGTCGACGTGGAGATTGAGCACGACGAAGTCCAGACCCATCTGATCGAACTGTCGCCAGTGCGCTTCGATCGTGCTACAGCTTGACGAGGCGTAGTATCCCAGCCTCGGCATGTCGGTTACGCCGCCGGAGTGCGACGTGTCGTTCCAGTGGTGCGATCCGATGCCGTTTCCGTACCAGCAGTAGTATTGGGCCCCGAAGAGCGTCGTGTGTACGTGCGACTCGTCGCGCGGTCGCGTATGCTCCGCGACCCAGGTGCGATGAGTGTCCTCGATGATATCGAGCAGTTTTTCGGCGGCCCCTTGCCAAGTGTACTTCTGCACGCGTTGCCTGCCGGCCTCGCCCATCTTGCGGGCGATGTCCTTGTTGTCGCGAAGGAAGCGCATGCGTTCGGCGATTTCTTCGGGTTCCGGCGAGACGAGCATGGCGCAGCTCTCGTCGACCGCTTCGATGAACCCGCCCTCGTTGGCGGCGATCAGCGGTTTGCCGGCGGCCATGGCTTCCAGTGCCACGATGCCGAACGGCTCCTTGACCGGCATGAACACAACACCCAACGCCCGCGAGAACAGGATTTTTACCTCAAGGTTCGTCAAGCCGTGGAGAAAGAACACTCGGTTTTCGAGCCCCATGCCTTCAGCAACACGGGCCAACTTCTGCTTCTCGGGCCCGCTGCCAACGATGTAGAGCTGCGCGTTCTCAACCAGCTTGAGGGCTTCGATAATCAGCTTGATGCGCTTGTGTGGCCAGAGCTGACCGATCGTGAGAAAGATGTTCTCGTCGGACGGCTGGAAGATGAAGTCATCGACGTTTACGCCCGGATAGACGACGTCGCTGACGGCCGCTCCGTAGACGCCTTCCAGGTATCCGGCCGAGTAGCGACTGTTGGCGACGACCCGATCTGGCTTACCCAGTTTGTCGACCAGTTCCATGCTCGACAGATACGCCTCGTAGGTCACGTCGGCCACACAGTCGTAGTTGTACTTGGGATAGACGTGCATTTCGCGCTGCCGCGTCGCGGCCACGTCTTCCAGCGGTTGTTCGTAGCGCAGATCGTGCAGGATGCGCAGGGGCTCGTGTGGAAACCACACCATCGGATGCACGTTGATCAAATGCGTCGGCCACAGGTGCGTGTGGTAAACGTCGTGCTTACCTATCTCTTGTTCCCAGATTTTCGGCAGCAGGGCCGTGTTGAGAAGAATCGAGTGCTGCCCTTCCAAATAGGGCGAAAGCTTCGAGAACTTTACTTTCTTTCCGATACCGTGCTCGGCCAACAGATCTTCGTTGACGATCGACGAATAGATCGTCAGGTCGTGGACGTCTTGCCACCGGGCGACGCACTCGATCAAGAACCGTTCCGCGCCGCCATACTTGGCCAGCTCCGGAATGATCACGGCCATGTCCAGCCGTTTGTCGGTGCGTGGCATCGGCGGCGGAGGACCGGGTCGGAAGGCGGTTACTGGATTCGCTTTCAACATAGTATTGCCAGTCAGGTTCGTGTTTCGGCGGTGTCGGCGGGAATCATGCGGCTCGAACTTGGGACCGATAGCTCTCGATGACGCGAGATGGCTCGCCCATATCGACGAGCTTGCCCGCCACGATCAGTGCTACGCGATCGCTGATCCGCGCGACGCTCTCCATCTCATGGCTGACGAAGACCATCGTGGTGCCCTGCTCGCGGAAGTGTTCCATCCGGCGAATGCACTTCTGCCGAAATGCCTCGTCGCCGACAGCCAGCGCTTCGTCGACGAGCAGAATTTTGGGGCTCAGGTGCACCGCCACGGAAAAACCCAGCCGCGAGGTCATTCCGGTCGAGTAGGTTCTCAGCGGCGCGTCGATGAACTCACCCAGTTCGGAAAAGGCGATGATTTCGTCGACCCGCTCGGCGACTTCCTCGCGTGTGAGCCCGAGCAGCACGCCATTGAGCACAATGTTTTCGCGGCCATTGAGTTCGCTATGGAAGCCGGCCCCTAGCTCGAGCAACGGACAAACCCGGCCCACGGTTTCGATCGTTCCGCTGGAGGGGCGCAACACACCGGCAATCAGGCCCAACGTGGTGCTCTTCCCGGCGCCGTTCGGCCCGATCACGCTGACACACTCTCCGGTTGCGATCTCAAACGAAACGTCAGACAGCGCGCAGAATGGGCGACGTCGGCGCATGGCCGCGATCTGGCTGGGCAGGTGCAGAACGAGATTCTTGAAGCCGCCGGCTACGGGGCTGTCGACGAAGTAGGTCTTCGTCACGCGATCGAACCGGATGGCCATGTCGTTAGACAATTTCGGCAAACCTCCACACACTCTTTGCATAGGCCGTTAGTCCTATGGCGACCCACACAACGGCCCAACACATCGCCACGCCCAGATAAAACGGCGAAACGGCTCCGTGATAGAACAACCCTTGCCAACACAAGACGATCGATGCGAACGGATCCGCGATGAAAATCCAGCCATACTCCGGCGGCACGTGATCGGCCGGGTAAATGATTGGCGTCACGTAAAACAGCAGGTGGACGGTCAACGTTACCAGCCGTTCCAGATCGCGGAAGAACAAATTGCACGTCGCGATCAACAGCCCCAGACCGAACGTGATCGCCAACTGCACGGACACCAGCGCAGGTAGCATCCATAGCCAGTCGACCCGCGGTGTGTGCCCGTAATACAGCATGAAGCCGACGATCACGGGAATCGAAATAATGAAGTGAACGCTCTCGTTCAGCACACCCGCCAGCACCAATGTGGCGCGGTGGAAGCGCACCTTTTTGATCAGTGAGCTGTTGCCCAGGAAGTAGAAGTTTGCCGTAGTCGCGGTGTTGGCAATCCATTGCCAGGGGAACAAGCCCGCGATCAGATACAACGCATACGCATGTACCTGAAAGCGGCCGATCACCGTGAACAGCGTAAAGAAGATAAGCGCCAGCACGAGCGGGTGCATCAGCGACCACGCGTAGCCCATGAACGTGCTCTTGTACCGAACCTTGAATTCCTTGGCTAGCAAGACCAGGATCAGGTCGCGGTAATAGACTAGTGTCCGGTGGTGACCGGACATGGCGGGCACCGCTGTCTTCAAAGTCGCAATCCTTTGCAGGGCATTGAAGCGGGCGAGCAATCCGGCGCGCGTGCCACAATCCGTTCGCAGCATGGAGCCGGAAAACACGTTCGGCGGGGGGATGGTTCGGTCGTGTTGCCACCCCTGGACCGAAGATCGCCGACCGGGCCTTAAACGGCTGGCCACCGCGAGGGCAACCAGCACGCCGTCAGCCGATGTCGAGGAACTGCAAAGCTATACACGCGATTCGCTTAGCGCGTCAACACTGCTTTCACCGCGCTCTGCTGCTACCAGCATGCGCAAGCATGCCGTGATGGGGCGCATCGCGGCACGCGACGCACTAGGGCGGAGGGTCGAGCTCGCGCCGGCGAATTGTGCCCGGACGTCGATGCGAGTCGCTTCCCGTGGCTCGTTTCCCACCGGATGCACGAGCCTGTGCAAGCCGTCGACCAGCGCCGCGCGCAACTGCCAACAGGATGCGTTCCTGTCGCAAACATAGGCTCGCAGGGACTCCATCTTTTGCACCCGCCAATGGCCTAGTCCCGGGTGGCTCGCTTTGCTACAGTCCGCCCCCTCAATAACCGCCCCCAACCGGCCGACGTAGTCCGCCGCATCGCGCACACACCGAATGAGCACCGACCACCTTTCGCCGAACCCCCGCACCGTGACCGTCGTCCATGCCGACGCGACACGCATCGCGGGCACGTCAACCCATGCCGCCTTGGCCCCGAGTGCCGCCGCCCGACACGTCGCCCGCGCGCTCGACGTCGCTATCACGGCGCCGCTGGTCTGCGTGCTGGCACTGCCAATGCTGGTGATCGCCCTATTGATCAAACTGACGAGCCGCGGCCCGGCAATCTATCGCCAGGAGCGGACTGGATTGGGCGGCAAAACGTTTGTGATGTACAAGTTTCGGACCATGCGCGTCGATGCCGAGTCCGACACTGGTCCGGTCTGGGCCACACGCAAGGATCCTCGTCGAACGATCGTCGGCATTCTGTTGCGCCGGCTGAGCCTGGATGAGCTGCCCCAGTTAATCAACGTCCTACGCGGCGAGATGAGCCTGGTGGGCCCGCGACCCGAACGCCCCTGCTTCGTCAACGCATTTTCGAAGCGCATTCCGGCTTACAACCAGCGGCACCAAGTGCTGCCGGGCATCACAGGTTGGGCCCAAGTCAACGGATGGCGCGGGGCCACCTCGGTCGAAAAACGATTGGAGTGCGATCTGTACTACGTCAACCACTGGTCGGTATGGTTCAATCTCCGGATTCTGCTGCTCACGCCGTTGCGTGTCCTCGTAGAACGAAACGCGTGTTGAGTCATGAACGTGCGCCGATTCGCAGCCTACGTGCCGCTCGCGCTGGCAATCCTCACCGCGGCGATCCTGCAGTCGATCCTCATCGCGCGGACGCCGACTATCAGCGCTGACGGCATCATTTTTACGTCCATCGCGCGCGATCTGTCCGACGATCCGATCGACGCCCTGCGCAAACATGACCAGCATCCGGGCTATCCCTCGGCGATGTTGGTCGCGACGCGGGCCGTGCAGTGGCTTGGCGTTCGCTCCGAACCCGAATCGTGGATGATCGGCGGACGCGCGGTCTGCTTTGTGTGCGGGCTGCTAAGCGTGTGGGTCGTATGGCTCTTTGCGCGCGATCTGTACGACGTGCGCGTGGCCAATATCGCCGCGTTCGTGTTCGCAGTCCTGCCGTTGCCGCGGGCTCACGCGGCCGACGCGCATAGCGACGTTCCGCACATGTTGTTCTTTCTGATAGCCGCCTGGCTCGCCACGACGGCAATCACGACCGGCCGATTGTTGCTGCTGATCGGAGCCGGAGTCGCCAGTGCCACCGCCTATTGGATTCGGCCCGAGGGGCTTGAAGTCTTTCTGGTCACGACCATGGTGATCCTCTGGCTGGGCATCGACCGCGCGTGGGGTTGGCGCAAGGTGACGCAATCCGTCGCGACGCTCGCCGCTGTCACGCTGGTCATTGTGGCACCATACACGCTGCTTTCTGGCAAGCTCACCAGCAAACAGCTCCCGTTCTTCAAGCGACAAGCCGCGCCGACGTTCATCGCGCAAGTCGCCGAAGTTCCGTCGAGCACACCCGATAACTCGACACAACACCTGAGTCCGGCTGCATCACCGGCCACGACTGAGACCGATTCGGCCAACGATTCTTCGCTCCGTGAACCAGCGACGCCGCCGCCGAACCCGGAACTGACCGAATCGGCAATCGCTGAGTCCGCGAGCACCGGCTCGCAGGCGGAACCAACTCTGCACGACGACGCGCACTCGGATCCGTCGACAGCCAAGCAGTTGCCCGGCGAAATGATTGCCAGCACCGCCGCGCAAACGCCCACAGGTGTAGCACCGTCCGCCGTACCTGAGCGGCACTACACGTTCGGTCTGGTGCTTCGGCTGGCTGCGTCGGCCGTCGCGAAACTTGCCGAATGTTTTTGCTACGGATTTCGCTACGTCTTCATTCCGCTGTACTTGTTGGGACAATGGGAAATGGTTCGCCGGGGCACGTCGGCGCGCGTCGTCACGCTGCTTTGGGCACTGGCCTTCATGCACATGGCCGCTCTCGTGTGGGTGTATTTCGTGTCCGGCTACATCGCGAGCCGGCACGTGCTGCCGCTGGTCGCATTGGCCATGCCGTTTACGGCGTTGGGGGTGCTGCTGCTGGAAGAGAAAGTCTCGCGCCTGTTCGGCATCAAGCCGCCGCGCGTTGCCGTTGCCACACTGGCGATTTGCACGCTGGTCGTGGTGCCCTATTCCGTCCGTTCATACAATCGAGAATTCGTGCCGGTAATTGAGGCCACGCGCTGGGTCGACGCTCGAGCCGAGCGCAATGCGGGCATCGTCTGCAATTCGCCCTATGTCGGCTACTACGGCACGCTGCCCACGACCATCTTGGGGCCCGACGCACTCACGCTTGACGCAGCACTAGCGCAGGGGGCCGACAGCGTGCACTATGACTACGTTGTGTTGCACGTCGGCGCGCACGACTATCGGCCCGAATGGATGGCGCAGATCGAACAGCGCTACCGTATGGTGCGCGAGTACGCCGACCCGACCAGCGACCACCGTCTGCGGAAAGTCGTCGTGTTCGAGGCGATCGATGCGCAGGCAAGGCGGCGGATGGACGGGCCTCGCTCGTAGCGCGGCACGTCGTCCGGCATGGCGATGCGCGTCGCGTACCGGTTTAGAGGTGCTGCTTGATCCACGCGACCGTGTGCGGCACGTAGTCGACCGGCAGCCGGTGTCCGGCATCCAGAAAGACTTGTTTCTTCGGATCGCTGTCCAGCAGCGAATGGCGCGCTTCGGCGTGCTCGACCGGACACATCGGATCATTGCGACCCATGATCGACAGGAACGGCCGCCTGCCGATCGCTCGGATGAAGTTCTGTGGTGCTACGGGCGACCAGTGCGACCGCTCGGCCGGCGCGGCAACCGCCACGGCCGACTTGATTCGCGGTTCGACCCCGGTCAGCAGGTAGGTCTGGGTTCCGCCCATGCTATAACCCACGACGCCGATTCGCTCCGCGTCGATATCGTCGCGGGTCGCCAGGTAGTCGATCGCCCGCCGATAGTCCCGCGTTGTTTGAATGTAGATCTCAGGCAACGTGAAGTAGCCCTTCCGTGGCGGCGCACCGGAGTTCTTGTCTTCGTAGTGGTTGACCGGCGCGAAGTCGTTCTGCGAAGTTCGGTCTCCGTGGCATTGGGCGTCCAATGCAAACACGGCGCAGCCGGCCTCAAGCAGCGCCCGTCGCACATTGCCTCCACTGATGTAGTTGCCGTCCTGCCACCAACTTTCCTTGGAACCCGACCAACCGTGCAGCAACAGCACGCACGGGTAGGGCCCTTCTTGCCGAACGGGAAGTTCCAAGTAGCCGGGCACCAGAAAGCCCTGCACGCCGCGAAATACGATTTTCTGCCGCAACGCACCGTCGCGCTCCTTCTGCTCCACGATGCGAGCCTCCAGCGGGATCGTCGCGTCATACGCGTAGAACTCGGCGACCGCCCGGGCGGCGTCGGCGTCCAACGTGGCCATCACCGGCGGCTGGTCCGGCGCGGTGTTTGTTTCCTCGGCGCGTGCCGGCGCACCCACAATCAGCACCACGACCAGCGCCAAAAGTGCCAGGCGGCTTCGTTCCAACATTTCGTGCCTCCACGAGTCAGCCTACGGCATCTGGACAATCGGGGTAAATCCGCGCGACCGCGGATTGCGCTCAGCGGCGCTCAGTCACGCGATTCGTCAGCCGATTCGCCGCGCGCCTCAAACAACGCCAAATCACTGCGCAACCGTCGGGCTACCTTGCAGATAGCCGAGGTCGATTAGAAACTCGTCCAGGCTGCGCAGCGTCGCGCGGTACATCGCGCCACCGTCTCGATTGTAGTTGAAGAACCCATGCCCTTGCCCCGGATAGGCATGAAGTTGGCAGGAATTGCCGGCATCTTGCATCGCGTCGCGAAACATCTCGGCGGTCACCAGCGCGACCGTCCTGTCGTCGGTGCCATGAAAGACGACGGTCGGCGGCAGTCCACCACGCACATGGTGATAGGGTGAAAGCTTCTTCGGTTCGACGCCCATTCGTTCGCCCATGCCCGCCAGGCGACGGCTGTCTTTGCCGTAGTCGCCGACCGGCGCCAGGACAAGCGCCGGATTGAACAGGGCCATGGCATTGGGTGCCGAGCTGATTGACGTGTCTTCGCCAGGCTCATCGAAATCGCGAATCACGCCCGTACACGCGGCCAGATGCCCGCCGGCTGAACCACCCGCCGCGACAATCCGATCAGGATCGATTCCCAAACGATCGGCGTTCGCGCGGACCCAGCGAATGGCGCTCTTGGCGTCATGAACGCAACTGTCGGCAAGCGTTCCGTGCCGCGAGCGGACGCGATAGTCGGCCGACATGGCCACCATGCCGCGCGATGCAAGATACTTGCAGTGTTCCGCGAATTGGGCCGGTGAACCGCCGCGCCAACCGCCTCCGAAAAAGAACACGATCGCCGCGCGCCGATCCGTCGGCTTGTGACCCTCCGGCTGGACAATGAACATTTTGAGCCGGACGTCGCCGATCGTCTTGTAGACCTCGGATCGACCGGCGTCAAATTCGCGCGCGGCCCGCCGCGCCGGTTCCTGGGCCACACAGTTGGCAATCCAGCACGCGCCCAACAACAACGGCACGATGTTGTGTCGCATGGTTCGTTGCATCGTTCGTCGAATTCCCCTGGTTAGGCCCCGTCCGGCGATTCCAGCGCGATCACCGAAAACACGGCTCCTTGCGGATCTTGCAGCATGACAAACCGTCCGGTGCCGGGAATGTCGACCGGCGGCATCAGGCCCTTGGCTCCCAGCCCGGTTGCCTTTTTCAGCGCGGCGTCGCAATCGGCCACAGCGAAGTAAACGCCCCAGTGCGACGGAACGTCGCCCCACTCGGGCCGAATCGGCAACATGCCGCCGGCCGGCCGATCGTTGTGCCGAATCTCGACGTACACGCCGCCCATGGGGCTCTCGTTGTGGTTGGTCGTCCAACCGAACAGCTCACCGTAAAACGCCTCGGCCTTGGCAATGTCGCGCGTTTGCAACTCGTTCCAGCAGAACGACTCAGGCTCGTTGACGCGCTGCGCGCCGCCATGGTCCTTCTTCTGCCAAAGGGCCACCATCGCGCCGGTCGGATCCTGAATCACGGCCATGCGGCCGGCCGTCATGACGTCCATCGGCGGCATCGCGATCGTCGCACCCAACTTGGCGGCCTTGTCGGCCATCGCGTCGACGTCGTCGACCGTAATGTAGCTCTGCCAGTGTGGCGGAATGCCCTGACTCTTCATTTCGCCCTGCATTTGCCACAATGCACAGACCAGATCACCGTCCAATTGCAGCATCGTGTAGTCGTTGCCGGCATCCGTCGGCATATCCTCCGCGGTCCAACCGAACAGCTCGCAGTAGAAACGCTTCGCTGCCTCCGCGTCGGTCGTTGCCAAATCGACCCAAGAAAACGTGCCGGGCGAGAACTGTTCTGTCTTCATCGCGCAATACTCCTGCTGCGTCAGTTGCCTCATGAGCTTGGTGCCGCACCCATGCGGTGAGTATAGAAGTCCTGATGGCGCGCCGCAAACTTTGCCAGGCAAGTACAACTACCGAACCGTTGTGTGACGGATCGTCGGGCCAAAAGCTGCCCCTGATTCGCTTGACCACATTCCCAACGGTCCGCATCAAACTGGTGCCCCTGCTCGCCGGCGATTGGCGTTATACTGGAGCCTATGTGGCCCGACTCTTCCCAAACCCAAGAGTTGCTCGCGGCGGCGCGCTCGGGCGACGCCGATGCTCGCAACCGGTTGCTTGAGCGCCATCGCGAGGCGTTGCGCCGGATGATCGCGGTGCGGATGGACCGGCAGATCTCACGCCGCGTCGATGCCAGCGACATCGTGCAGGACGTGTTGGTAGAGGCGAACCGCCGCCTGGCCGATTACTTGGAAAAGACGCGGATGCCGTTCCATCTCTGGCTGCGCCATCTTGCGCGCGATCGGCTGATCGACGCGCACCGGATGCACCGCGGCGCCGCACGGCGCAGCACCGACCGCGAACAACCGCTCGAACGCTCGCCGGCCGACGACCGCTCGACGCTCGATCTGGCCGCGTTCATCGCCGATCGCGAGCTGACGCCTGCCGCCGCGGCCACGCATCGCGAACTGGAGGAGCGCTTTCAAGCGGCCGTCGAACTGCTCGACGATCCAGACCGCGAAGTGATCCTCATGCGTCACTTCGAGCAGATGACCAACAGCGAAGTGGCTGAAGCGCTGGAACTAAGCGCCGCGGCCGCCGGGATGCGCTACTTGCGCGCGATGCGCCGGCTGCGCGAATTGCTGCAAGATCCTGATACGCAAGCGAGGTTAGGGTGAGCGCCGAACGTTCGGAAATTCGCCACGACCACGATGCCGATTCCGGCACCGCCGCCGAACAGGGCAGTCAGCGCGATCGGCTACTGGCCGAACTGGCCGATCGGCTCGCCGAACAATTAGCCGACGGCACGTCGCCCGACGTCGAAGCGCTGGTCCGCCAGCACCCCGAACTGGCCGACGAATTGCGCGGATTGTGGGCCACCATGCTGGTCACCGATTGCGTGGCGGCCGGCGCACTCAGTCAGTCAACAAGCCGCACCACGCCCTTGCCTAGCTCGCCGGACGATCCCCAGCATGGGCCACCGGTAAATGCGCCGTCGGTCTTTGGCGACTACGAACTGCTCGAGGAAGTTGGCCGCGGCGGGATGGGCGTCGTGTATCGGGCAAGGCAGGCGAGCCTGGGCCGAATCGTCGCGCTCAAGCTGATGCTGCGCGGTGCCAATCCCACCGAGTCGGACTTGTCGCGGTTCCGCAGCGAGGCGGAAAGCGCCGCACGGCTCGACCATCCCGCGATCGTGCCGATCTATGAAGTCGGACAACACAACACGCAGCCCTTCTTCACGATGAAGTACGTCGCCGGGACGACGCTCAGCCACCGACTGGCTGATGGCCCAATGCCTCCCCGCGAGGCTGCGACCTTGCTGGTGCCGATCTGTCGCGCGATTCAGTTCGCGCACGAGCACGGCTTGTTGCACCGCGACCTGAAGCCGTCGAACATTCTCATCGGCGACGACGGCCATCCGCACATCACCGACTTCGGACTGGCCAAACGCGTCAGCAACGACGCCGGGCTGACCGCTTCGGGCGCCGTGCTGGGAACCCCTTCGTACATGGCCCCCGAGCAAGCCGCCGGCAATCGGGGCGAACTGGGCCCGCCAACCGACGTCTACAGCCTGGGCACAGTCTTGTACCAGATGCTCACCGGCCGGCCTCCGTTCCAGGCAGCCACGGCCGTGGAAACCGTGTTGATGGTGCTCGAACAAGAGCCGCTGCCGCCGCGCCTGGTCAACCCCGGGGCCGATCGCGAACTGGAGATGATCGCGCTTAAGTGTTTGCAGAAACCGCCCGAGTTGCGCTATGCCACCGCGGGCCAGTTGGCCGACGACCTGGAAGCCTATTTGGCCGACGAACCGACGGCGGCCCGATCGGGCGTGTTCTCGCAAGTGATCGCCCGCGCGTTTCGCGAAACGCACCACGCCACGGTGCTGGAGAATTGGGGTCTGTTGTGGATGTGGCACAGTCTGGCGCTGCTGGTGGTTTGCGTGTTGACCAATGTGTTCGAGTGGCGTGGCGTGACTTCGCCGCTTCCCTACCTGTTGCTGTGGACGGCCGGCTTGGGCGCCTGGGCCGCGATTTTCTGGCAGCTTAGACACCGCAGCGGTCCGGTCACGTTCATCGAACGACAGATCGCCCACGTTTGGGCAGCGAGCATGATCTCGATCGGCCTGTTGTTTATCGTGGAAATGATTCTCGACATGCCGGTGCTCGGCTTGTCGCCCGTGCTCGGGCTAACTAGCGGGATGATATTTCTCGTGAAAGCGGGCATGCTGACCGGCCAGTTCTATATTCAGGCGTTGGCACTGTTCGCCACGGCGATCGGCATGGCCGTGTTGCAACGATTTCAGATTCCGTTGGGCATTACGCTGTTTGGGCTGGTGTCGGCCGGCTGCTTCTTCTTTCCCGGCTTGAAGTATTACCGCCAACAGCGGCGTCTCGCGGCGGGGTGAATTGATCCCAATCTGGAACAAATCGACCAATCTTGATAAGATACTTTTCCAACCGCTGGCCCGATTAATTGTGTTCCACACAACGCAGCAAGAACCGGCAAATCGCACGCCGACCGCGTGCACGTCCTGCGATCCCAAGTAGCCCCCCGCCCATGCTCACCATCTTCGGTCAAAACCGTAGCGGACCGTTCTGCGATCGCCTGTCGCGGCGCGGGTTCTTGCAAATCGGCGGTTTGGCCGTTGGCGGACTGTCGCTTGGCAACTTGCTTCGGGCCGAAGCCGCTACAGGCACCCGCTCCAACAAGTCCGTGATCATGATCTTTCTGCCAGGCGGGCCGCCGCATCAGGACATGTTCGACCTGAAGCCCGACGCGCCGGTCGAAGTGCGCGGAGAATTCAAACCGATTCCCACCAACGTGCCGGGCATTCAGATCTGCGAACATTTGCCCCGCCTGGCCGGGATGATGGACAAGCTGGCGCCGATTCGCTCGATGGTCGGAGCCACCGGCAGCCACTATTCGTTTCAGTGCATGACCGGGCGCAGCCACCAACGCCAGCCGCCAGGCGGATGGCCGGAGTTTGGCTCCATCGTGGGCAAGCTGCGTGGTTCGACGACGCGCGAGCTTCCGCCGTATGTCGGACTGTCGCCCCGCATGCAGCACACGCCGTACAACTCCGGTAAGCCCGGCTTTCTGGGCGCGGGCTTTGCGCCATTTCAGCCCAACGGCGACGGCAAGGACGACCTGGTGCTGCAAGGCATCACGGTGGAGCGGCTCGCTGACCGCGAGCGCCTGATCCACTCCCTGGACAACTTCCACCGCGCGGCCGACTCAAGCGGCATGATGGCCGGAATGGACACGTTCGAGCAGCAGGCGTTCGGCATTCTGACTTCGAGCAAGCTGGCCGAAGCGCTCGACGTCGAGCGCGAGCCCAAGACACTGCGCGATCGCTACGGTTACGGCACGCCCAAGCATCAGGGCGACGGCGCGCCGCGGCTGATGCAACAGTTCCTGATGGCCCGCCGACTGGTCGAAGCGGGCGTCCGCGTCGTGACGCTCAGCTACAGCTTCTGGGACTATCACGGCTCGAACTTCCGGCTAGCACGCGAGAACCTGCCGCAACTCGATCAGGGTGTCAGCGCGCTGGTCGACGATCTGCACCAACGCGGGCTCGATCGCGATGTGACCGTGATCGTGTGGGGAGAGTTCGGACGCACGCCGAAGATCAACGTCAACGCTGGACGCGATCACTGGCCCAACGTGTCGTGCGCGCTGCTGGCCGGCGGCGGACTGCGCACCGGGCAAGTCATCGGCTCGACCGATCGTCAGGCGGCGGAGGTGAAGGACCGGCCCGTGCGATTCGAGGAAGTCCACGCCACGCTGTACAACCGCCTGGGCATCAGCGCTGAAAACACGACGGTTGCGGATCTTTCTGGCCGCCCGCAGTACATCACCAACCAGCACGCTCCGCTGCAGGAATTGGTGTAGGGTCTGTCACGCGTGCGCTTCGCATGCGCGCCCCGATCAGATCGGCTCATGCCGATCGCATTCGTTCCAACACGTTGCGCGTGATGCGCTGAATGCGTTGGTCGGGCCCCTGGGGCTCGGTGTAGACCTTCGGGCGGACGTAGCCGGGCGGCTGACTAACGCCGTCGGCCCACCAGCACGTGGCCGCGTTGAACACAAAGTTGTCGCGTGGTCCGGGATAGACGGTAGCGGTGTAGTGTCCGCCATTCGGCCGATCGGGAGCGGTTTGGGTCGGGCCTTCGGCCACGACTTGCAGACCGCGAATCGGGGCCGGATCACCGTGACTCTCCCATCCAATGACGCCGGGAATTCGATCGCCGGCTTTCATTCCGGTTCCCTCATAGATCCAGTGATTGGGCATCGTGCAGATCCAATCGGCGCCACCGGTCACGGGACCCGTGCTGTGCGCGCCGATCAGCTCGTTGGCATAAGGTCGTTTGTGTTCCAACGACTTCATGCTCTCGAAATCGCCCATCCCACCCGGCGGGCCGAACACGCCAATCCGCTCGAACGCGCGCGTCGCCTGGTCGTACACAATCCGGCCGCAGACGGCATTGCCGGAGAAGAACGCCGCGCTGGTGCCCGACTGCACAGCGGACTGGACGTTACGAAACATGTCGATCGTCCAGTACTCGTCATGGCCCACGCTCAAGAAACCTTTGGCCCGCCGCAAGCCGGCCGGATCGCGGTGCGTGTCCAGGTTCGAGATGTACGTTACGTCGTATCCTTGTTGTTCCATCCAGAAGGCCAGCGGAAACTCCCAGAGGAAGAACTCGCCGGATCCGGTCGAAAGCGGCGCGTCGAGGATCTGGCAATACTTGCCGTAGGGTCGATTGAAGCTGACTTGTACCCCGCCGCCCCAATACCACTGGTGCTGGCCGTCGTCGTACAGCGCGAACTGCGTCGGCCACCGATTGTAGGCCTGCCAGGTCGTGTCGCTGCATTGGAATAGAAACTCGGCCGGACGATCGTCGCGGACGATGAAGATCATATAGCTTTGCCAACCCTCGTGCTGGCTGGTCAACTTGCCGACGTAGACGCCGCTGGTCCAGTCCTTTGGCACGCGCAGCTCGGCACACGGCTCCCATTGGCAATTGCGAAGCCGCTTCTCGCCCACGGGCGGATCCGTTTGCGTCGCGCCGTCGAGCGGCCCAATGTGCTGCATGTGCCGGCCGCCATCGCCGCCATACCAACCAAGGCGATACACGTCGATCGTGAACCGTGCCGCCGGGTTGGTACTCACGTGAAACCGAATGGTCTCGCCAACTCGCACGCTGGTGTGCGAACAGTAGCCCTCGATCCATGGGCAACGATACTTGGTGGACGGGTCAACGCCCGTCTTGTTGAGCATCCAGTTGCGCGTGCCGCCGCGAGCGTTTTCCCGAACGATCGGATTGGTCTCGCGGTCGTCTGCCGATGCCGCAACCAGCGGCATACCGCTAATGCCCAAGACGGCGCCGGCCGTAAGTTGTTTCAGTGCGTCGCGGCGCGAAGGTTTGTCACGGTGCATGGGTGCGGAGCCTCCCGCGAGTCATGATAGTTGCGCACATCGCGCCGAGCTACCTGCGATTTCACGTCGCGGCACCGTTGCCGTTATACTGGCGCGTCGAACCGGACGTCGATACGCCGTGACGCAAAGGTGCGATCTTGGAACTGAGCCTGTTTTCGGTCAGCTATGCTGGGCTGTGGGGTCAACACCGGCTCGACATGCAACAGTTTGTAGCTAAGGCAGCCGAGTTGGGCTATTCGTCGGTCATGCTGATGGGCAAGCGGCCACATCTTTCGCCGCTCGACTCCGACGAACAAGCCCTGGCGGCCCTTCGGCAGTGCTTGGAAAAGCACCAGGTACGCTGCCGCGCGCTGGCCGGCTACACCGACTTTGCGACCCAAGCCGCCGCCGAAGTGCCGTTCGCAGAGATGCAATACCGTTACGTCGAGGACCTGGCCCGACTCGCCTCGGCAGTAGACGCCAAGATCGTGCGGATCTTCACCGCGTATGATCATCCGGGGCAGTCGCCAACCGCCGCGTGGAATCAGGTCGTCGGTAGTCTCCGCGAATGTGCCGCCCGGGCGTCCGACTACGGAATCACGCTGGCCGTGCAAAACCATCATGACGTCGGGCTGCATACCGACGCGCTGATGGATCTGATCTCGGAGGTCGACCGTCCGAACGTCAAGCTCGGGTTCGACGCCTGGTCGCCGGCACTGCGCGGCGAAGACCTCTACGAAGCGGCGCGCAGCGCGGCCCACGCGACGGTCATTACGACTAATGCCGACTACGTTCGCGTGCCGCGCTATCGGTATCGACCCGAGCTGGTCAACTACGAACGCCAGCAGCCCGACATGGTTCGGGCCGTGCCATTCGGCGACGGCTTTATCGACTACGAAGCGTTTTTCTCCGGGTTGGCCGACGGTGAATTCGACGGCATCGCGAACTACGAAATGTGTTCGCCGATCCGCGGCGGCGGCGGCGCGGAAAACCTCGACGAGTACGCGCGGGGCTACGTCGAGTGGATGCGCCAAAACGCACTGCCACGGTTCGTGCGCTAGCGAGAGCGGCCGGCGTTTTCGCTGCGGCGTGCGGTTGCACGGGGCACGACCGAGGATTGCTCGCGGACTCTGGCGGCATTATCATAAACGGCGGTTTATCCCACCCGTGCCGTGCGGCCGGCTCCGCGATTGCGGTGGCGCCGGTTCCATCCTGGGGGCGCATCACTGCTTGGTCGGAGTCGACAATCCATGCGTGCCAGGTTACTCGGACTGCTTGTGGCGTTCGCCTGGTTGCCGACCGGCATCGCTTGGGCGGTTGACTACGCAGCCGACGTGAAGCCTCTCTTGCGGCAACACTGCTACCGTTGCCACGGCGCGCTCAAGCAAGAGTCGGGCCTGCGCCTGGATCATGTCTCGTTCATCCGCGCCGGCGGCGACCGGGGACCGTCGCTCGACTCGAATGCCGACCAAAGCGCATTGATTCAGGCGGTCACGGGCAGCGGCGACATCGAACAAATGCCGCTCGAGGCCGAGCCGCTTTCGGCCGAACAGATTACCACGCTGCGCACTTGGATTGCGTCCGGAGCCGAAGCACCGGACGAGCCACTGCCGGCCGATCCGCGCGACCATTGGTCGTTCAAGCCGCCCAAGAAACCCCCGTTGCCGGTCGTCGACAACCCGGCTTGGATGACCAACCCCATCGACCGGTTGCTGGCCGCCGAGCACGAAGCGCGCGGCCTGGTGCCAACGGAACCGGCCGAGAAGCACATTCTTCTGCGGCGCGTATACATCGACCTGATCGGCATTCCGCCAACGCCTATCGAAGTGCGCTCGTTTCTGGCCGACGAGTCGCCCGACGCGTACCGTAAGGTCGTCGATCGGTTGCTGGCCAGCCCGCACTACGGCGAACGCTGGGGCCGCCACTGGATGGACGTCTGGCGCTACAGCGATTGGGACGGCTATCAGGCCGAAGTGCGCGAGAGCCAACCACACATCTGGCGCTGGCGCGATTGGATCATTGAATCGCTCAACGACGACAAGCCGTACGACCGGATGATCCTCGAAATGCTGGCCGGCGACGAACTCGCGCCGACCGATCCGGACACGCTGCGGGCAACCGGCTTCTTGGTGCGCAACTGGTACAAGTTCAACCGCAACGTTTGGCTGGACGCGACTGTCGAGCACACTTCCAAGGCGTTCTTGGGCGTCACGCTGAACTGCGCGCGGTGTCACGATCACATGTACGATCCAATTCCGCAAACCGAGTACTATCAGTTCCGCGCGTTCTTCGAAGCCCACGACGTACGCACCGATCGCGTGCCGGGCCACATCGATACCAAAACGGCCGGACTGGTGCGCGTGTTCGACAAAAAGAGCGACACGCCGACCTATCTGTTTGAACGGGGTAACGAAGCGGCGCCCCGAAAAGATCAGCCGCTAGTGCCCGCGGTGCCGGCCGCATTGGGCGGCGATCCAATGCAGATTGCAGCGGTCGAACTCGCGCCCGAGGCCTACTATCCCGGACTGCGCTCGTTCGTTCGACAGGAAGAACTGGCCCGCGTGGAGGCAGCCGTCCAGCAGTGCGAGACGGCGATGGCCGAGGCAACCACCCAGCTAGTCGCCGCGCGAAAGAAGCTGGCCGACTTTGTTGCCAGCAACCAGGCGGCTCCGACTGCCGAGCAGCAGGCCACGGAAGAAAATGCTGCCGCCACCAACAGCGAAAACACCGACTCGGCCGACGAGCCAACGCCGACGAACACCGGGCCTGACGCAGGCCAACAGCAAACTGACACAAAGCAGGTCGACCTGAATGCACAGGTCGCCGACGCCGAAGCTTCGGCCGACGTGGCCGAACAAGCCATGTTAACAGCAGCCGCCGAGTTGGTTGCTTTGCGGGCCCGCATCGCCGCCGACGACGCGGCCTTTGCCGTGCCACCGGCCGAAAACGCGGCTGACCTTGCTCGCGAGGCCAGCCGCGCGCAACGCGTCTGGGAAATGTCCCGCGCAAGGCGTGACGTGGCCCAAGCACAACGCGAGCTCGACACGGCACGGGCCAGCAACGACAAAGCGGCGAAGGTGGACATCGAAAAGATCGAGAAACGTCTCGCGGCAGCCAAGAAGGCGCGCGACGACGCGCAGGTCGCCCTCGGAAAGCCCGGCGACGTGTACACGCGCTTTTCTCCGGTTTATCCGTCGCAGAGTACGGGTCGGCGCACCGCGCTGGCGCGCTGGATCGCCTCGCCCAACAATCCGCTGGCATCACGGGTTGTGGTAAACCACATCTGGATGCGGCACTTCGGCAGCCCGTTGGTCGACAGCGTGTTTGACCTCGGCAACAACGGGCGTATGCCGGCGTTGCCGACGGTGCTCGACTGGTTGGCGGTCGAGTTCGTTGAGAAGGGCTGGCGCATGAAGCCGATCCACCGCACGATCGTCACCAGCGCCGCCTACCGCATGGCATCGACGTCAGCAAACGAATCGAACGAGACACTCGATCGCGAGAATGTCTATCTCTGGCGCATGAATCCGAGGCGCATGGAGGCCGAGGTTGTGCGCGACAGCACGCTGGCCGTTGCCGGATCGCTCGACACCACGATGTTCGGGCCGGTGCTGGATCAAGAGTCTGGCATGACCGTTACTCGACGCAGTATCTACTTTCGCTCCAGCAAGGAAAAGAAGATGACGTTCCTCGATCTGTTCGATCGGGCGAATGTGACCGACTGCTATCGACGGATCGACACGGTCGTGCCGCAGCAAGCGCTGGCGATGGTCAACAGCCCGTTGGCGCTGGCGCAGTCGCGACTGCTGGCTTCGCGACTGAACGAACAACTTGCGGAAGCGTCGTCGGACGACGATCGTTTTGTCAGCGCTGCCTTCGAACGCGTCCTGTGTCGCGCTGCGACCGTCGACGAGCGCGATGCTTGTCTGAAGTTTCTGGACGCTCAGGCACAGCGGCTGGCCGACCCAGCCGCGCTGGTCGCGTTTGCGGCCGGCGGCACGAGCGACGTCAAACCCTCCGGCGATCCTCGGCAACGGGCGCGCGAAAACCTCGTCCACGTGCTGCTGAATCACAACGACTTTGTCACCGTGCGGTAATGCCGCAGTCCGGAATCGAACCATGCCACGCAAACCGATACCGCCGAATCGAGCAAGGCACTTTGGCCGGCGCACGTTTCTGGCCGACGTGGGAATGGGGCTGACCGGCCTGGCGCTGGGCGACCTGTTGCTCCAAGACGGCATCGCCCGGGCCAGCGAAGCACAGGCGTGGTCCCTGCCCGACGGCCGCGCGCATTTTCAGCCGCGCGCCAAGAGTGTGATTTGGATCTTCCTGGTCGGTGGCATGAGCCACCTGGAAAGTTTCGATCCCAAGCCGGCCCTGACCGAGTTCGCCGGCAAGGAGATCGGCGACACGCCGCACAAAGACGTTCTGGAAGCATCGTTTATCCAAGACAACTTGCGGATCGTCGTGCCCGACGACGCGAACGGCCACATTCGCCACAAGCTGTTTCCGACGCAGATCGGCTTTAAAAAACGCGGGGCAAGCGGCTTGGAAATCAGCGACTGGTGGCCGCACCTCGGCGCCTGTGCCGACGACCTGGCCGTCGTCCGCTCCATGTGGACGACCGACAACAACCACGGCGCGCAGTTGCAGTTTCACACCGGCCGCCATGTCCTGGAGGGACAGTTCCCCACAATCGGCTCCTGGATCCACTACGGACTCGGCTCGCTCAACGACAATCTGCCGCGGTTCATCGTGCTGGGCACGCCAATCGCTGATTGCTGTGGCGGCATCGGCGCGCACGGAGCGAATTATCTGGGGCCCGAGCACAGCGGCGTGCAATTGGGCGTCGATCCGCAAAACCCCCTGCCCTTTGCCGCGCCTGGCACCGACGTGTACCGCGAGGAGCAAGAGAACCAGTTTGCGCTGCTGGACCGGTTGAACCGCATCTCGGCCGTCGAGTATCCGGACGATGAGGACCTGCGGGCAAGAATCAAGTCGTACGAATTGGCGTTTCGCATGCAAACGGCTGCGCCCGAAGTGGTCGACTGCGACGCGGAAACCAAGCCGACCCAGGAAATGTATGGGCTGCACGGCAAAGACACCAAGACCTTCGGGCGGCACTGCCTGGTCGCCCGGCGGCTTGTGGAGCGGGGCGTTCGGTTCGTGCAGATTTTTCATGGCAGCAACGGCGGCGCCGGCGCGTGGGACGCCCACGGCAATTTGAAGAACAATCACGCGAAACTTTGTGCCCAGGTCGATCAACCGATCGCCGCGCTCGTCAAAGACCTGAAACAGCGCGGCATCTTGGACGAGACCATGATTGTGATCGGCACGGAGTTCGGGCGAACTCCGGGAACCCAGGGCACCGACGGCCGCGATCATCACCCATTTGCCTTTTCCGTGGTGATGGCCGGTGGCGGACTGAAAGGCGGCGTCGCCCACGGTGCGACCGACGCGCTGGGTTTTCACGCGATCGAAGATCGTCACTACGTGACCGACGTGCATGCCACCGTGTTGCATCAGATGGGAATCGATCCCCGGCGACTGGCTGTGCCAGGCCGCAAACGGCTGGCGATCGACTACGGACGCCCAATTCGCCAGATCATTGCTTGATCGGCGCGCGTCGAACCGTTCGCTCAAGCCGGCTGCTCAAACCCCGGCTCGCGAACCTGTCGGCCCGTGTGCCGTCTCTGTTAGTAGCACACATGGAGGCCCCGCCGTGAGTAACGCCGACTTCACGCCCGCCCTGGGCCGATCCGAGTTGACCGATCGCTACGACCGCGCGATTCGCTTCTGGACCCGCGAGCGCCGATGGCGGACGATGCTGCTCGACGCAATCGCTCCGGGCGACGGCGAGTCGATCCTCGACGTCGGATCCGGGACCGGAACGCTGGCCGTGCTGATCAAGCAACGAGCGCCTGGAGCCACCGTGGTGGGCGTCGATCCCGATCCGAAAATACGCGCTCTGGCGGCCAACAAAGCCAAGAACGCCTGCGTTGACATCGAGTTCCTGCACGGGTTCGCGCGCGACGCGGCCGACGTGGCTGGCACGGGTCGCTTCGACAAGGTCGTCTCGAGCCTGGTGTTCCACCAGGTGCCGCTCGAGGAAAAAAAGGCGGGCCTGGCGGCGATGCACGCCGCACTGAAGCCGGGCGGATCGATCCACGTGGCCGACTACGGCGAACAACGCGGATGGCTCATGCGGCGGCTGTTTCGCATCATCCAGCGCCTCGACGGCTACGAGAATACGCAGCACAACGCGGATGGCATCCTACCCGAGCTGTTCGCCGCGGCCGGCTTTCTCGACCTCGACGAGCGCAGCGTGGCCACGCCGACCGGGTCGATCTCGGTATTCAGCGCGCGGGGCTAGCGCTTCGTGGCGTTTCTCGCCTGGCCGTCTGGCTACGATTTGGCAGCGGAGGCAACGGAGACGCCCCTCACTCTGCCTGCGGTCGCGTAAACAGCAAGGACAGTTCGCGCATCCCCAGTAGTCGAGCGGTGGCCAAATAGACCACGACGCCCGCGGCGATCATTAGGACCGCCTGGCCGGCTGAGTGCATCCGCGACGCATCAGCGCTCGCGGCAAAAGCGCGATCCACGCCGATCACCACGGCGGCCATCAGGACCGTCGCGATGCCGCTCTTGCAAAACGTTGTCAGCAGATCGCGCCAGGCCAGCCGACCAGCGCCGAGCGGCAGGGCGAACGCAAGCAGTGCCGCTTGCGTGCTGGCGGCAACGGCGGTGGCCACGGCGAGCCCGCGTTCGGCCAGCGGCCAGATCAAAACGATGTTCAGCGCTAGATTGACGCCGACGGCGACAATCCCCAGCTTTGCCGGCGCGGTCCGGTTTCCCGCCGCGTAATACCCACGCACCAAAACTGGAATGGCGCAATACGCCCACACACCGCCCGCATAGCATGCAATCATACGTGCCGCCCGAGCCGCGTCGTCGGATGTAAATTCACCATGTTGCAACAGCGCGCGAACCAGCGGATCGGCGACCAGCATCAGCCCAACACTGGCCGGCAGCGCCATGAACACCACCAATCGCAACCCTGTTGTCAGATCAGCCCCAACGGCCGCGCTGTCGCCGCGCGCCGCGTGCCGACTGAGCAGCGGATAGATGACCGTCGCCGTCGCCACTCCCAGGAGTCCGACCGGCAACTGATAGAATCGTTCACCGTAGTAGATCGCCGCCGCGGCGCCCGACTGCAAAGGATAGGCAATGTCGGCACCGCCCCAGGACATGGTGCGCGGCACGCCGGGCTCGGCCGAAAGGGCCCACGCGATCAGGCTGTCGGCCAAGGTGTTGAACTGAGTCACAGCCAGCCCCAACGCCACCGGCAGCATCGTCCGAATCACAAGCCAAAACGCCTGGCGGCTGGCGCTCCAGTCATAGTTGAATCGGAATCCATGCCGATAGAGCGCCGGAACTTGCACGCCGATTTGCAGCACGCCGGAAACGAGCACGGCGGCGGCAATAATTAGCGCCTGCGACATTTGATCGTCGGCCAGCCGTGGTGCGACCACCAGCGCGGCTACCAACCAGCAGATGTTGAGAATCGCGGGCGCCATGGCCGGCACGCGAAACTCGAACATCGCCTGCAGCGCCGCCGAAGCCTGAGCCGCCAGACAGATCAGCACCATGTACGGCAGCATGGCGGCCAGCAAGGCAACGAGTTGGCCGTTTGCCGTGTCGGCGTCGGCCAACCACCACCAAAGCCCACACGCCGCTTCGCCCAGCAGCACCACGGCCGAGAGAACGACCCCCAGCCAGACCAACAACACGCTGAACAACTGCCACGCGGTGCGGGGCTCGCGCTGGTGCAAATCGGTGAAAACCGGCAGAAAGCTGGCGGCCAGCGCTCCTTCGCCGAAGATCCTGCGCAAAAGGTTGGGAATCCGAAAAGCGACGACAAAGGCATCCATCACGCCGCCGCCCAGACCCAACAGCGAGGCGGTGGCCATGTCGCGCGCCAATCCAAGCACGCGGCTGGCTAGGGTGCCCAGGCTGGTCGCCCAAAAGCCGCTCCACAACGTCCACGAATGTTGTTGGGCCATGGCGGGCCATCGTACGGCTCGCCGACTGTTCGGAAAAGGCGGGATTGGCCTCCTCCGGCCGGCGCGAGACGGTGCGTCGTGGTGCCGCGCTCTCTTGTCAAGCCCAGCACAACGGCCGGAATACGAACGAATCCTGCCGGGCCGCCGCGGTGGTTGTCAAAGCGAACCGATTCGGCGAAGATCAATCGGCGTTGTCGGCCCTGAGCGTGCGCATCCATCAATCGGAGAAATCCGTGCCCGAGCGATCAAAGCATCAACAGAAGGTCATTAAGAACTACTACGAGAACCGCGAGGCGATTTCGCTGCAGCGGCTCGGCGAGTTGGTGACCGAGCTCTACCTCGCGGAGGGCAAGAAGCGCGAAAGACAATGGGGTTACGTTCGCGCGGCACTTGAGAAACTCAAAGTTCCGAATTCGCGAATCGACCACCTCGTGCAGCAAGACAATCCCGCGCTGGTCGCGAAGCTTGTCGAGGAACTGCTGGCAAAAGGCTAACCATCAGGCTGCGTGGATTCATGGCTACCAACGCCGAACAAGTCGGTCAACTTCGCTGGCAGAAGATACCCGTGCTCGACGACGGGTTCGTCTGTCTCGTCGACGTGATGGGCGACGACCAATCCGTGGTGCAGGCCGCGCGCGTCAGCTATGGGGAGGGCACGCGGAAAGTGTCCGACGATCGGGGTCTGATCCGTTATCTGATGCGTCACCGGCACACAACCCCGTTCGAGATGGCCGAGGTCAAGCTATTGGTTCGCGTGCCGATGGATTGCTGGCGACAGTGGATTCGCCACCGAACCGCCAACGTCAACGAGTACAGCACGCGCTATTCCCTGGCAATCGACGCGATGCAAGCGACGCCGCCCGACGCCTGGCGCACTCAAGCCACCGGCAATCGCCAGGGCAGCGGCCAGAGCCTTTCGACGGACGACGGGGCAAAACTCACGGCCAGCGAAGCGGAGTTTCAGCATCGGGCGCGCCAGCTCTACGAGCAACGGATCGAATTGGGCATCGCCCGCGAACAAGCGCGCAAGGACCTGCCGCTGTCCACCTACACCGAAGCGTATTGGAAGGTCGATCTGCACAATCTGCTGCACTTTCTGGCATTGCGAATGGACGCCCACGCACAGTGGGAAATCCGCGAGTACGCCACGGCGATCGGCAACCGAATTGTGCAACCACTGTTCCCGCTGGTATGGGAAGCGTTCGTCGACTATCGGGTCGAGGCGCTCTTTCTATCGCGCCTCGATCGGGAGTTGATCGCGCGACTCGTGGCACGGTTGGCGCAGTCCGGTCGGGCTCAGGCTACCGAGGAAGACTTTCTCGCCGTGCAGGATCCGTCCTGGGTCGACTTGAAGCGCTGCCGCGAACGGGACGAGTGTCGCGACAAACTTCGGCGGTTGAACCTCGTCAAGTAGCACCCAAAGCCGTGCGGTGGCTCTCGTGCCCGACGCAACAACCAAGGAACTGCTGGACCTGACCCAGCGATTGCTCGACGCGATTGCCGGCGGCGACTGGGCCACGTACGACGAGCTTTGCGACCCGACTCTGACCGCCTACGAACCGGAAGGACGCGGTCATTGCATCGAAGGCATGCAGTTCCACCGGTTCTATTTCGACCTGGCGCAGAGCGGCGACCCGAAGAACACCACGATGGCATCGCCCAAGGTGCGATTGATGGGCGACGTGGCGATCGTCATCTACGAACGGCTCATTCAACTGCTCAATGACTCCGGCGCGCCGGTGACCGCGCATTTCGAAGAGACGCGCGTCTGGCAACGGCAACAAGGCCAATGGCGCCACGTCCACTTCCATCGCTCGCGCTGCGAGTAGGTGCGAGCATTCGCGCGCGGCCAGGCGAAACCAATGCAGCCCGGCTGGATCGGGGTGCGCGTCCGCGCGACTACGACTGCGCGGCGACCGCAGGTTCGACGGTGACCGCGGACTGCATGGGTCCGGAGGCTTCGACCAGGCACTCCGGCGGCTCGATCTCGCCTGCCGCAATCTTCCGTTCCACAACCTCCTGGCGAAATACCGGCACACAACCCGGCGCCCGAATCCCGAGCCGGACGCGGTTACGCTCCACGGAGAGGACAGTCACGACAATGTCGTCGTTGATCACGATCGACTGTCGACACTTGCGAGAAAGCAAAAGCATGTCAGCTCCCTTCCTTCGGCGGCCTCGAATGATCTGTGGGTCGCGACAATCTTGGGGGGACGCGAAGGAAAGACTAGCACTCCAATATGAGCGAAGTGTGAGCGTTAGTCGTCGATTCCGACAGGTTTCGTTCGAGAGATTTTTCGGCCAATTCCGCGGCAACGCGCGGCTGATCGCGCCAGAAGTAAACCGGCATCGTGAAGCACCGGATGCACTTGAGGAGGGTCCGACTCGACTGGACCGTCACGCCCGATCGCTAGGAAACGCCATGATGTCCGACAGCCGCTTCGCGCCAGCAGCCAACATCACGACGCGGTCGAATCCCAATGCCACGCCCGTGCAGTCCGGCAGCCCGCGCTCCATGGCTGCCAGAAGCCGGCTCTCTTCGGGCAGTTGCCGCTTGCCCTCGGCAACACGTTGCTGGTTGGCCAACCGGTTTCGCTCGCGCAACACCGCGGCGTCGGTCAACTCGTGGTATCCGTTGGCCAACTCGATTCCGCGCACGTACAGCTCGAACCGCTCCGCGATCGGCGGATCGCCCGTGACTTGTGCCAGCGCCGCCTGGCTTGCCGGATAACCATGCACAATCGTCGGGCGCACCGCACCCAGATGCGGCTCGACAACCTGCGCCAACAAGACGTTCAGCCAATTGTCCCGATCGGCATCGCCGAAACTGTCGGAAACGTGAACGCCGTGCCGGGCAGCCGCCTCGCGCAACTGCAAAGTGGTGGCCCGATGCGGGCAAACGCCGACGTGTGCCTCGAAGACCTCGGCGTAGCTGGTTTGCTCGGCGGGTCCACGTTGCAATAGCGCCTCACTCAGATCCGACAGGCACTGCATCCCTTCGGCCATCGTGTGGCCACGACGATACCATTCCACGATCGTGAATTCCCGGTTGTGCAGCGGCCCGACTTCGCCGCCGCGGAAGGCGCGCGTGATCTGGTAAATCGCCTCGCCTCCGGCGGCCATTAGCCGCTTCATCCCGAACTCGGGCGACGTCTGCAACCATAGTGTTCGGTCCGGCCGCACACCGGAGTGATCGTCCGGCGTCGAAACCGCGATCGGCTCCAAGTAGCGATCCACCACGACATCGGCCGAGAGCAGCGGCGTTTCTACTTCGAGAAACCCACGCTTCTCGAAGAACGATCGTGTCCGCGCCAACAGATCGGCCCGCAAGCGCAGCCGCGCCCAATCGGCGGTCGGCAGGCAGTCGTCGGAAGAATCACCGGGTTCCACAGATGCCCTTTGGCCCGCGGGCCCACGGATCGAATGGCCACGGTCCGCCGGCGCCGCTGCGCGCCAGCAGACGATGATTCACGACCTGACGCGTTCGAGATACTCGCCGGTGCGCGTGTCGACCTTGATCATTTCGCCCAGCTCGATGAAAGCCGGGCAGGTGATCTCCGCGCCGGTCTCGAGTGTCACCGGTTTCGTGAGGTTGGTTGCCGTGTTGCCGCGGACCGCCGGTTCGCAGTACTCGACTTTCAGCACCACGTGGTTCGGCGGCGTGACAGAGATGGGGTTGTTGTTGAACAACACCATCTGACAGTCCATTCCCTCTTTCAGATACTTCCAGGCTTCGTCGACTTGATCTTTCGTCAGTTCGTATTGCTCGAAGCTCGACTTGTCCATGAATACGAACGTGTCCTGCTGGCCGTACAAGTACTGCGCGCCGATCTCGGTCACGTCGGCCGCTTCGAGCGAGTCGCCCCCTTTGTACGTGCGGTCGAGAATCGTGCCGCGGAGCAAATTCCGCAGCTTGCATTTGTACAACGCGTTACCCTTGCCGGGCTTCACGAAGTTGCACTCGACCATCAGATAGGGATCGCCGTCGATCTGGACTTTGAGCCCTTTCCTGAAATCGCTGGTGCTATAACTGGCCACCGGTTGATTCCTGCTTCGCTTGGTTCCACTGGAACGTTATGCTATCGATCGGCCCACAATCCGTTTGCAGGCAATTCATACGACGATGAGCACTTCCAGCATTCCTGTCGATAGTTCCTCAACGATCAATTCGGTTCACGCTGCCCGACATCGCACGTGGCGGGCGGCACTCAAGGACGCCGTGCGCGATCCCGACGAGCTGTGCCGATTGGTCGATTTGCCGCGGCAATACTTGGCAGGTGCGCGTCGGGCGGCCCGCCTGTTTCCGCTGTTCGTTCCACGCGAGTATCTCGCACGGATACAAAGCGGAGACCCGCACGATCCCTTGCTGCGGCAGGTGCTTCCCTTGGATGCCGAGCACGCGAATCCGCCGGGCTACCAGGAAGACCCAGTCGGCGACGGTCGCGCCACCCTGACGCCGGGGCTGCTGCACAAGTATCGATCCAGGGTTCTGATGGTAACAACTGGGGCCTGCGCCGTCCATTGCCGTTACTGCTTCCGCCGCCACTTCCCCTACGACACGACTCCGCGTTCGATCGACCAATGGCGGCCGGCACTCGAGCAAATCGAACGCGACCCAACGATTCACGAGGTCATTCTCAGCGGCGGCGATCCGCTGACGCTGGTCGACGATCAAATCGCCGAACTTGTCAAACGGCTGTCCGACGTGCCCCACGTGCGGCGCTTGCGCATCCACACCCGGTTGCCGATCATGATCCCGCAGCGCGTCACGGACCCGTTGCTGCGCCTGCTCCGTGCGTCGCGGCTGCCGACGATCGTGGTCGTCCACGCCAATCATGCCAACGAGCTCGACGAATCGGTCGACGCGTCGCTGGGGCGACTTGTCGGCGCGGGCCTCGTCGTGCTCAATCAGGCCGTGCTGTTGCGCGGCGTCAACGATTCGGCCGATGCGCTGGTCGACCTCTGCCAGCGCCTGGCCGACATGCGCGTGATGCCGTACTATTTGCATCAACTGGACCGTGTCTCCGGTGCGGCCCACTTCGAAGTTCCGCGGCACATCGGTCGCCGGCTGATCGCCCAATTGCGGCGGCGGCTGCCTGGTTATGCCGTGCCCCGTTACGTCCACGAGCGGCCTGGCGTGCCACACAAGATGCCGCTGGCATAATCCACCTCGACATTCCGCGAACCACAACGGGACAGTGCCCGCCATGTCGAATCTCACCCGTCCGATCGCTCGCAAATCAGCACGCCATGTGGCGCTGCTGTCCGCGGTCATCTTGGTCGCGCTTCAACCGGCAGTTGCGGAAAACTGGCCCCAGTGGCGCGGCCCGCGCGGAAACAGCACCAGCACCGAGACAGGGCTGCCGGTCGTTTGGAACGATCAAGCGAACATCGCTTGGAAGACGCCGCTGCCGGGCTGGGGTAGCAGCACGCCGGCGATCTGGCGCGACGACGTGTTCGTCACGACCCAGCACGACGATGGGTTGTTGGTACTCAAACTCGACCGACGAAGCGGCAAGATCGTCTGGCAGCGCGAAGTCGGCACGGCCGCCACGCCGCGCACAGGGCCGAAACGCGACAAGCAGGTTTTTCATCAACTGCACAATTTGGCCAGCCCTTCGCCGGTGACCGACGGCGAGACCGTGGTCGTCCACTTCGGAAACGGCGATTTGGCCGCGTACGACTTCGCGGGCGAGCAGCGCTGGCACCGCAACCTGCAAGCAGATCACGGCGCGTACACCATCTGGTGGGGGCGGGCCAACAGTCCGGTCTTGTTTGGCGACACGGTCATCTCGGTTTGCATGCAGGATTCGTTGTCTGACGTGGCCGACGAACCGGCGCAAAGCTATCTCGTGGCCCACGAGTTGGATTCCGGCCGCGTGCGTTGGCAGACAGCCCGCATGACCGATGCTCCGGCCGAACAGGCAGACGCCTACACCACGCCCGTCCTCGTCGACAACGGCGGCCGCACCGAACTGATCGTGATGGGCGCCAATCACCTCGACGCCTACGATCCGTCGGACGGTCGTCGGCTGTGGGTTGTTCCACAACTGATTGGTGGGCGCACCGTGACGGGCCCGACGGTTGCGGGCGGCATGCTCTACGTGACGCGCGGGATGCGTGGATCGCTGCTCGGGTTCAAGCTGGATCCGGCCGCTCCCGACCGCGCACCGGAGATTGCTTGGAAGCACAGCCAGGGCACACCCGACACGCCCTGCCCCGTCGTCTGGAACGAAGTGTTGTTCACGATCACCGACAACGGCATCGCCCGTGCGTACGATGCCATCAACGGCAAACTGCATTGGACCGAACGTCTTCACGGCGACTACAAAGCGTCGCCGCTGGCAGCCGAAGGCAGAATCTACTTCCTGAACACCGACGGCCTGTGTACCGTCGTGTCCGCTTCGACGCGGTTCGAGGTGCTGGCCAAGAACGAACTGCCAGACACGACGCTCGCCTCGCCGGCGGTATCGGACAGACACTTGTTTCTTCGCGGGCGCGACGCGCTGTACTGCCTGGGCGAGTCGTTTTGAAACCGCGCGCCGCGTGTTACGATAGCGGTACTTTCCCTGCCACGACGAATCGCCGCTGAAAGCCCCGCTCCATGAAATTCGCCATCTGCAACGAAACGTTTCTTGATTGGCCGTTGGACCGCGCGTTCGGGTTTGCCGCCGAGTGCGGCTACACGGGCATCGAGATCGCCCCGTTCACGCTGGCTGCCGACGCTGGCCAAATCACCGACGCCCAGCGCCGAGACGTTCGCCGTCAGGCCGAAGCCGCGAACCTGGAAGTCGTCGGACTGCACTGGCTGCTGGCCAAGACCGAAGGCTACTACTTGACCAGCCCGGAAGTCGAGGTCCGCCGCCGCACCGCCGACTACGTGCAAGATCTTGCCCGGCTCTGCCGCGACGTGGGCGGATCGCGGATGGTGTTTGGTTCGCCACAGCAGCGCAACCTTCTGCCGGGTGTCAGACCAGGACAGGCCCTCGACTTCGCCGCCGAGGTGGTCAGCGAGTCGCTGGGGGTGTTGGAGGAAACCGGCGTCACGCTTTGCATGGAACCGTTGGGGCCGGCCGAAGGTGACTTCTTGGTGACGGCGGCCGAGGCGGTCGGACTGATCGAGCGCATCAACCATCCACAGTGCAGGTTGATTCTGGACTGCAAGGCGATGTCGAGCGAAGACGTGCCGATCCCCGAACTAATCCAGCGGCACGTGAACTTGCTGGCGCACTTCCACGCCAACGATCCCAACAAGCAGGGCCCCGGATTTGGAGAACTGGACTTCGTCCCGATCCTGGCCGCGCTTGAAGCGGTCGAGTACCAGCACTGGGTTTCGGTCGAAGTGTTCGACTACAGCCCGGGGATCGAGCGCTTGGCGCGCGAGAGCATCACGAATCTGAGGGACGCTTTAGAGAGTGCGTCGGCTTCGTAGTCCGCGGGCCAGTGCCGCGGACTAATTGGCCGCGGAACAACTGCCCGAGGACTAATTGGCCGCGCCTTTTAGCTCTGCCAGATGCTGGGCCGTGCCGACCAGGCGATCCCAATTGTCCACGATATACGCCGGCGGTCCGCCGATTTGTGCCACGACCTGCGCGACGTGCTCGGTCTTGACCATCTCGATCGCGTCCCAAGGGCAGACCTTCAACTCGTAGGGATTGGTCTTCTTGCCCGGAATGTGGACACACACTTCGCAGCCGACGCACCGTTCGAGATCGATCTCGCACCAGCTTTGCAGATTCTCGAATTGGTCGTACTGCTGAATCTTGAAGATGCAGTCGACCGGACAAACTTCCAAGCAGGCCTCGCAGCCGGTGCAATTGTCGGCGTTGATGACGGCCAATTCCTTGGGCAGCTTTTTCCGCGGGCCTTGTTTGGCCATGGAGTACTTCCTCGACGTTGATATCAGGCCGTTCCGCACGGCTCCCAGGCCGGTGGAACACCAAAGGCATCACCATCCAATCATAGGAACAAATCGGCGCCGGGCCAACCGCTGCTACAGCCGATTTCGCCCGCCAGCCGGGCGCGGATGTGCTAGTTTTCCGGGATCGATTCCCCGGCGACCAGGTCGTCGAACGTCTGCCGGCGCCGCACGAGGTGGGCCTGACCCTGCCGAATGAGCACTTCGGCGGCCAGCGGCTTGCTGTTGTAGTTCGATCCCATCACGGCCCCGTATGCTCCGGCACACTCGATCACCACGAATTCGCCGACTTCCGCCACCGGCAAGCTGCGCGAGCGGACGTAGCCCCCCTCCTCTTGTGTGAAGATATCGCCCGATTCACAAAGCGGCCCGCCGACCACCACGTCATGCGTGGCCCGTTCGGTGCCAAGCGAGCCACATGGCACGACCGACATGGGATGATAGGCGCCGTAGAGGATGGGCCGGGCCAGGTTGTTGAACCCGGCGTCGAGCAGATAGAACCTATTGGCACCCATCGTCTTGATCGCGCGAATCTGCGCGACCAGATAACCAGCTTCGGCAACCAGATAGCGCCCCGGTTCGATCTCTAACCGGACGGCGTGGCCAAACGCGTCTTCCAGCCGTTTGCGCGTCGTGTCCCAGCGCTTGAAATACTCGGCCACGTCGACGTACGACTCCTCCTCACGATACGGAATCGGCAAGCCGCCTCCGGCGCTAATCGAGGTGATCGCTCGCCCGGCTTCGCGGGCCGCCCGCTCCATCGCGTCGCAGACTTGCGACAGATGTTCGAAGTCGGTACCGGAACCAATGTGCATGTGCAGGCCGGTCACGCCCAGCCCGCAGTGATCGGCCGCGCGCAAGCAATCGAGAAGTTCGCCGTGCCAGATCCCGTGCTTCGATTGCTCGCCGCCAGTGTTCGTTTTCTGACTGTGTCCGTGGCCAAAGCCGGGGTTCAGCCGCAGCGTTATGTTGCGGCCAGGCGCGATCTGACCCAATTGAGCAATCATGTCCGGCGAACCGCAATTGACGTGCAGTCCGTGCTTCACGACCAAATCGAGCGCTTCGCCGTCGAAGATGTCGGCCGTGTAGACGATCGGCGGTGGATCGCCGGTGGCCGGGTAGCCGGCGGCTAGGGCCCGGCGAATCTCTCCGCCGCTGACCGAATCGACCAACACGCCCGCGCCGCGCATCAAATCCAGAATCGCCAGATTCGAGCAGGCTTTCATGGCATAGCGCACCACGTCGAACGCCTGCAAGTCGGCCACGCGCTCTAGGATCTGCGATGCATCGTACACGTACAGCGGCGTTCCGAATCGGGCCGCCAGATCCGCAACGTCCAGTTCGCCAATCTTCGTCCGCAAGGGAGAAAAGGTGTGCGTGCCGGGCATCGAAACAGTTCCTGGAACCTTGGAAGTGGGCCAACGCGGCCTGACAGAACCATCCAGATTATCCGATCCGCCGGACCAAGAGAAGTGGCCCACGCTGCGCGCTGGCGGCAATGACTGACGCGCGCTGCCGCATCGAATCGACAAGGAACGCCGTCAGAAAACTGAGCACGCCGGCATACGCCAGGTTCGCGCGCTACGCTTCGAGCGCCGACGCCCACGCATCGTCTGCGTCCTCATCGTCCGCATCACCCGCGTCGGAAACGTCGACCGCGGCGGCAATCAACAAGGCCGGCTCCGCTTGACCGTCGACTTGCGACGTACTGGCTACATCAGCGACCATCGCTGAATCAGTTGCGGGCCCATCGAGCAAGTCGGCCGGCTCTTGCTCCGCGGCCATGGCCCGATCGACCGCGATCGCCGCGATTGCTGGAGAAGCCAATGCAGATGGTGCGCTCTTGCTGGCTGGCGCGACCGTGCCACCGTCATCGGCATGGCTCGATCCGGCGGACGTTGGATCGATCAAGTAGTTGATCACCAACAGGGCATCCAATGGCGAAACCCGCCCATCGGCATTCACGTCGATGTAATAGGTCCTACCCGACGCGCCCGCAACCGCCGGGCTGGCCGAAGGCGGCCCGTCGAACGACGCTTCTGCTTGTGCGTCTTTCGCTAGCAGGGCGTTAATCACGACCAGGGCGTCGACCGGCGAAACTCGACTGTCGCCGTTGACATCTTGTGGAAACGCAATGTTATGCACCAGGGGCCCAGCCGTGGGAACGACAGACCGTTTGATCGTGATGCTGTCGGCCACCACGATGCCGTTCGCGCTGTCGGCGAGCGTTACCGAAAGCAGGCCATTGGTCACATTGACGGTGCCCAACAACGTGCCCTCTGGGCCCGTCGGGGCCTGTCGTTGGTCGGCGTTCGTTTCCAGCGGCGTGTCGAAGCCCGTCGAGACGGAGTATGGAGCGTCGCTGGCGTTGTTCGGATCGGCGACCCACGAGGCATACACATCGTAGTGCCCGGACTCAAGGCCCATGAATGTCCACGTGGCCGTGTCTCCGCCGGTGCCCGGGGCACTGGATCGCGTGTCGTTGTCGACACCCGACCCGATCTTCGTCGCCCAGGCGCCAGACTGGCCGAACCCGGCATCGCCGTCGTCGATGGAAAACGACATCGGGGCCGGCAATCCGCCGATGCCAATCACTGCAAAATCGTAAAACGACTCATCCGCGTCGTCGCTGGTGATCGCAACTCTCGCTTCGCGCCCGCCCGCTGCGCTGGGCCGGAAACCAACGTCGAAATAGGTCGTGCCACCGGGCGCGAGCGTCGCATCCGGCTGGCTGACGATCCAAAAGTCTTGGTCGTGCAAACCAAACACCCGAGCGCGCGGGCTGCCGTTCAGGTGCAGATCAGCGTTGCCGTGGTTGTGGATTGAAAACGTGCGTATCGCCGACGTACTGGCAACCGGCAGCGACCCGAAGTTCGTACCCGCTTGAATGGAAACAAAGGACTCACCGTCGTCAATTGATCGCCCAACGCTTGACACGTCGATCTCGGGCGATCGCGGCAGGTCGGTGCCTCGGACGAGCCGTACCGCGTCGGCCACGACGTAACCGTTGGCATCGTCGCTGAGCTCGACACGCAATACGCCAGTCGATACGTCGAACGTTCCCAAGGGGTACCAGGCGATGCCATCGGCCGTGTCGGCGGTCGACGACATTTGCTGATTGACGGTGACCGTGCCCTGTAGAGCCGCGCCGTTGTATACCGTGTAAGACGCATTCGTGGCCCGATTGGTAAACGGCACCCAACGCGTGAACACCTGGTAGGGTCCGGCCAGCAGGCTGCCGAATGTCCAGCTTGCCGTTCCACTCCCGTCGCCCGGCGGGCGGTAGTCGTGATCGAGGTAGTAGCCGTCCAGGTTCGTCACGTTGGCCCAGCCCGGCGTGCGGGCATAGCCCGGGTCGCCGTCGTCGATCACGGTGGCGGCGGGGGGCGAAGTCGCATGTATGTTGGTAGCTATGCCGATCGCATCGGCAATGGCCGCACCGTTCGGATTCGACAGCCGCAGGTGGAACATTTCGTTCGCACGATAGGCACCGCTCGTCCAGACCTGCACAGGGACGTGCAACGTGGTCACTCCAGGTGGAAACTCGAGCACGCCACTAACCGGCTCGTAGTCGGCTCCTTCAACAGCCGTGTGCGCAACGGTCTCGTACTGTACGCTGACTGTCTGCCCGCTGGGCACATCCAGCGCGACAGTAAACATCGTGGTCAACGGCTCCGTGAACGTCGAGGACACCTGCACGTCGCTGACGTACAGCGCCGGCGGCAAGTCGTCGTCGATGATCGTGCCGACGCCGGTTGGTTTGCGGATGAGTGCATTGACCGGATTCTGAAGCTCAACGACGAAGGTCTCGGTGGGTTCGTCCAGCTTGTCGCCGATCACCCCTACGGTGACCGTCCTCGACAACTCGCCGGCCGGAATGAGCAGCGATCCACTTGAGAAAATGAAGTCCGCACCAGTCGCGGTAACCGCACCAGCCGCATAGTCAACGGTCACGTCCGCGTCAGGAACAAAGCCATTTAGCGAAACCGTGAAGACGGCGTCGCGTGTCCCCGTATGCCCCTCGATGACCTGTACGTCGTCAATAGCCAAACTCGGAAGCTCGACGACAGACGTCAGCGAGAAAGAGTTGTTGCTAGGGTCGGGGTCCGGCTGGAGTGCTTCAACCGTAGCCGTGTTGGTGATCGAACCGAGCTCCGTGGGCACAACCACAATCGAGACGGTGGCTGTCGCACCCGCGTTCATGTTGCCCAACTCAGCGGATACGATCCCTCCCTCGAACTCGATACTTCCTTGACTCGTAGTCGCGCTGACGAATGTCACCCCTGGAGGCAATACGTCAACCACCGTCACTCCGTTTGCCGGATCGGGCCCGTTGTTGGTTGCCTCCAGCGTGTAGGTTAAGGGATTGTGGATGACCGGCGGATCCGGAGAAGTGGATTTTGTGATCGACATGTCGGAGTCGCCACTGACGAAACTCTCCGCAGCGAGAAACACCCACGAATCCAAAATCGTGTCGCCCGCGTCGGCAATCGCCAACTTGATATGATGCGTGCCGGGCTCGATCGTCGCGGTTGCCTGCAGGACCACAGTGAACCCGTCGGCCTCTGTCAAGAACGGTGTCGGCGTACCAAGATCAAACGGCGAGTTGTTGTTATAAAGCTCGCCATTTAGGCCGGCATTTACATTGTTGATCGAGACGGGTGTCATCGTTCCTGGAACGAGTGCAATATTCTCTCCGTCCAGGAAGAAACCGAATACGTCGTTGAAGCTCGAGTTCACAAACTCGTTGTACTCTTCGGAACCGAAGACGTACTCGAACGTAAACGTTCCCCCGGCTGCGTCAAAATCGAACTCCAAAACCGTGGCGTCGTTCGTGGAAAAGCCAGGAATCAAACCGTCTAGGTCCGGGTCGCCTGGAAGATCGAGGCTTGTCGACGTGCTTTCGGATTCGTTCGGTCCGGCCGCGTCAGCGATGTTGCCGCTGCTGAGCATCACGCCCGACTCGATGTTCAATCCCTCGGAGACCCCGCCGGTAAACTGCCCTGCTGAGATATTGCTACCGGTATACGACACGTTGCTGATGGTAAGACCCGCACCAACGAGCGACTGCGCGAGTTCCGTGGGCGTCAAACCGGTTGAGAGATCGGTCGTGCTCAACGCCAACAGTCGCCGGTCTTCGAGCGCTTCGGCGGCCAATGGGTGAGACAGCAATCGACCACGCAGTGCGCGCGGCCGTGTTCGCTCGTCATGCTTGCCGCGGGCTGGCTTGCGCTGAGTGTTTCGTCGCCTGACCATCGTGTTGCCCCTCACGCGGTTGATCTCGAGCGCACGTCCAAGGAAGGACCGGCAGCCCCCGGTGTTTATCGCGTTGCGCCGCAGCGTCTTGCTTGTTTCGGTTGCCGCGTGCCACCCGCGACCATACTAGTTGGGCCCACTGGTGGCAGCAAGGAAATTTGCCCAGCGGCTCGGATGCGGTAACTACCGACATCGTGCGATGACAACACGGCGCCACACCCGTTCTAAAGAGGGGGCCAACGTGCGCGATCGCAGGCCAATTCGACGGGTTGAGCCAGCTAAGTCGCCACCAATTTGTCGCCGCGAGTTATCCATCGCATTGCGCCGGACTCGTCACGGCGCACTCAGTCGAGGTAGAAGGCGAACTCGTCCTCCGCTTCGTCTGAATCGTCGGCGGCAAATGCCGCCTCGACCGAACTGGCCACGAGCAACTCATTCTCACCAGCGGGCACGGCGGTTTTCGTCGCAGTGCTTGCCAGCGGCGTGCTCGCCGAAGCGACGAGTGCCGGTTCCGGCTCGACGACCTCGCCAATCGCCTCGTCGACGACGAACGCTTGCACGGCCGGGGCGGCTGCCGGCGCCGCGACCGGTTGCGCCGTGGGCGGGACCAGGAGGTAGTTGATGACCATCAGCACGTCGCGCGGCGAAATCACTCCATTGCCGTCCACGTCGGGAAAGTACGTCGCCGACGATGCCGTCGCGGCCGCCGGGACGACCGAGGCCTGACTGACCGTCGAGCGCAGCAATTCATTGATCACGATCAGCGCGTCGCGTGGCGTGACTAACGAATCGGCATTCACGTCGACCGGCAGGGCCGTGTTCTGCAACGGCGATGCACCGGGTACCGTGGCCGAACCTGTGCCGCCTATCACAAACTGATACAGCCCCTCGTTGCCGTCGTTGTTGGCGATCGAGACCACTGCCTGGCGCGGGCCGGTCGCCGTGGGATGAAACATCACGTCGAATGTGGTCGACCCGCCCGGAACCACCGTACCGGAAGGTTGCGACACAACGACGAAGTCGCCGGGATTCGTGCCAGAGAGCTGCACGGCGGGGCTGCCGGTGAGCACCAGGTCAGCGTTACCCGTATTGGTGATCGTAAGTTTGTGGACCGCCCCGTCGGTGGTGATCAGCGTCTCGCCGAAGTTGGTCCCATCGGCAATCGAAGGTGTGGTATCGCCCGCGCCAATCGAGTGTTCCAAGCCGGCCACGTCGATTTCCGGCGCCTGCGTAATACTGCCCGCACTCACGATGCGCACCGCATCGGCAGTCACAAAACCGTTGGCCGCGTCGGTCAGCCGGACGTTGAGGATGCCGTTCGTGATGGTGTAGGAACCGAGGCTTTGCCAGGTGATCCCAGCCACGTGATCGCCGACCGGCGCGGCTTGTTGATTCACCAACACGGTAGCCAACGGCGTTTGACCGTCGAGGATGGTGTAGGGGGCGTTGGTCGCGCGATTGGAAAAATGGCTCCATCGCGTGAAGACTTCGTAGGTGCCGTTGGCCAACCCGTTGAAATTCCAGTTGGCCGCCGCAGATCCATTGCCGGCCGCGTGATACATGTAGTCGAGTTGGTAGGCCAGTAGGTTGGTGAGGCTGGTCCATCCGTTGTTGGTCGAAAAGCCCGGATCGCCGTCGTCGACGATGTACTGTTGCGGAGGCGGAGTGCCGAAGATGATCGTTCCCATGCCGCGACCGTCGGCGATCGTGGCGTGCGATGGGCTGGATAGGTCCAGAAAGAACTGTTCGTTGGGCTCGTAGACCGCGCTGCCCAGAACGGGCACGGTCACCTGGATGGTGCTGACACCGGGCACGAACGTCAAATCGCCGCTTTGCGCTACGTAGCTCTCGCCAGCCTTGGCGGTGTGGTCCACGGTGGTGTAATGGATCGAAACGTCGCGCCCGCTTCGGTTGTCGATCCCGATGGTGAACATTGCCCCGACGAAGTCCGCGCTGATCGTGGAGACGTAGGCGTCATTGACATAGAACGCCGGCAGCGGATCGTTGTCGATGATCGTGACCGTACCGACACCTCTCACAATGTTGGCATTCGAAGCACTGCTCAAGAGGACGAAGAACGACTCGTTCGCCTCGTTAAACGTGTCGTTGACGATCGGCACGAGGATCGTGCCCGTTGGCGAACCAGGGGTCATCGTGACGATTCCGGCGGTCGGCACATAATCCGTCCCGCCCACGGCAGTGCCGCTGCTGGTGGCGAAGTTGACCGTGATTTGCTGGTTGACGGCCCCGGTGGCCGAGACCGAAATCGCGGCCAGCGTTGTTCCGAAATTGCCCTCGACCACGGTCAGGTCATTGATCGACAAGTCAACGTCGTCGTTGAGTATCGTACCGGTGGCTTCGGCTCGACCTACGACTCCGTTCGACGCAGCCCCGAGCTGGACCAGAAAGGTTTCATTTCCTTCCACATTCAGGTCGCCGAGGACTTGAACAGTAATGGACCGCGATAAAGAGCCATCCGGCTGAAACGTGACTGTTCCGGACTGCGCGATGTAGTCTTCTCCCGCGATCGCGGTGCCATCAAGCGTCGTATATGCGACCGTCACCAACTGGTTGTTCTGGTTGCTGGCAAGCGAAACGGAAAACACGACGTTGGTCGTGCCGGAGTTTCCTTCCAACTGGGCGACATCCGGTCCCATGGAGATGATCGGCAGCAGGCCTTCCGGAATATCAAATGACGTGGTCAATAGGACCGACTCCGAGTTAGGCGTCGACGCGTCCACGCCCAACCCGCGTCGGGCAAAGGCCGTCCAGATCTCGAACTGATTCGCTCCGCCATACAGCAGCATGTCGGCCGATAGTACGGCGTCGCGCGCCTGAATAAACGTTGGATTCAGCGGCTGAATCTTCAGCGCGTTCATGATCAGGTGCAGGGCCCGAATGTTTCCCGCGTCGCTGGTGCTGTTGTAGATATTGGACTCGTAGCCGTACTTTTGCGTGAATTGGTGTGTGATGTCCCACAGCGCGGCCGCCCATCGCGTACCCGCGGAGTGGAATTGTACGCTCTGTCCTGGTCCCACACCGTAGTGCAGGAACGTCTCGAGGTTGAGGTTGCCGATATCGAAGTCATAGCGGAAGTCACGAACGCCCGGACCGGTCGAAGGCAGACCCAGCGCGTAGTTGCCGACGCCACGACCGTTGGTCGTTTCGTCGGCTGACTTCTGCGTGAACATTAGCGACCACCAGTCGCTCCACCCTTCGCCCATCCCGCGGCTTTGCAGCGCGCCGAGACCGAATCCGTTTCCGGTCAGACGATTGGACACGCCGTGCCCATACTCGTGAATGATGATCTCGGCGTCGAAGTCACCGTCGCGGTTGGGCGTCGTCAGATTGAACTCGAACATCTGCATGCGCGGCGCGATGCCATCCGGCGGCGTGGCAAAGTTCGCGTTGTTGAAGCCCAGTCCATCTTGAGCCTCGGCGTTGACCGCGTCGTTGCCCAATCCGCCGCGACCGTAGTTGTTCACCTGAAAGTTGCGCGCCGCCTCGTCGAACCCGTACAGATAGTGAACGTCGTGCGAAATATTGTTCCAATAGAACAAGTTGGTCACCGCGGCCGCTGTGTACGTATCAGGCTCGGAATTGAAATCGATCGGGACCAGGGCGCCGGTGAAGTCAAGGGCCGGACCGCCATCCGGCTGCGATCCGGCGTCCGGCTGATTGTCGGCGTCGCGATCGGCATAAGCATTGACGTTGTTGCCGTTCGTAATCGTAAATTCCGCGCCGTCAGCACCGTTTGTGTCATGCCAACCAAACGGCGACGGAACCAGGGACGGAGACGGCGCAATGATGTGCGGATCGGTCTCGATCGTGCGGTCACTATCGAGCGGACTGCGATTGGGTGCCGCGAACACCTCGTAGTTGGCATGACTCACGAAGTCGACCGCATGCAGCACTTCGCCGCTGCCGGCATCGACGTCAAGGCTATACCAATGAGAGCTGTCGGGCGTGCGGACCGTCATGTTCCACACGAGTTCCACTGTGTTGTTCGGTCCGGCCAGATAGCGCATCGTGGCCGGGATGTCGTCAAGCGATAAACCGTCCGCCCGATACGACTCGACCCCGTTGGGCAAGTTGCCCACCAATTTCGGCGGATCATCGAGGTTTATCTCCAGCGTCGTCGCTACCGACGAGATCGCCGCCGGCGCAGTCAACGATGCAACAGGACCCGGATGCGACTGCCCGCTGAGGCCCTGAACGAAACCTCCAGCAACGCTGAGCAACCGGCCATCAGCCGCCACCGTGATGTTGAAATTTGCGTTGGCCACCGGCAGGCCGTTGAGTGATTGCTGAAATGTGAGCGTCGTGGCGCCTGTGGATTGCGTGACGTAGTTGGTCGTAACGAAGTAGTTGTTAAGGTCCGCGGGGAGCAGGCCCAGGGCATCTGTGTTGGCGCGCAAGTAGTCTTCGGCGACTTGAATCGGCGTTTGATTCGACGGCCCGGTCAAGTATCCAGAAGGATTGAACAGTTGGAACTGTTCCGGCAAGTGAATGGGCACGTCAGCCAGCGAGGTTGCCGTCAATAACGCGCGACTTTCCAAGCTCTCGACGTGCAAGCTCGTCCGCGTCAACCGATTGATCCGGCTGGTCCAGCCCCCGGAACGGCCACCGCGTTGCACCGGTCGTTGCTTGGAAAAATGGGCGTGTGCGCCGCGCGGACGTCTCGTGCTGCGAAATACCATGGTTGGCTCGTCGATGGATCTGGAAGCCCGCGGGCACCGGTTGTTCAACTTGCCAATGCGGACCTTTCACTCGGTATGCCGATCCACCCCCTCAGGGTGGGTAACGCGCGGGTGGCATCAATACTAGTTACGCGCCAAACCGGTCGCAACCAATGCGTTTCAACTTTCGGCGGTGGGTTCTTGGTCCTGGCGGCCAAAGCGCGGCAAGCCGTTCGCCGTAGGCCCAATCGCCGCACAGCGACTCTATGCTGGAGAAGCCATTTGCTGGCCCCCCATGGGCAAGGCACGACGAATCAACTCAGCGCAGTTCGGTCTTCCAGGCGGGCACGTTGGGGGCAACGGCCGCTTCCCGGCGGCTCGGCGTGGAGTGCAACAATCCGACGCCTATTCGAGTGGAGCCGCGATGATTATTCCCCTGCCGTAGCCCGAACACCGAACAAAGAAAAACGGCGTCCGACCGTCATGCGGTCGAACGCCGTTGGGATGGTACGTTTGTGTCCGATGTCCGACACGCGCCGGACGTCGACGTTTGCTTGCTCCTACTTACTGCGCGCCGGGAAAACCGCCGGCGGCCGTCGCCATCTTGCCGGCATTGGCCAGCAAGCGGAGCACGCCCTCTTCGGCCTCGAGCCGGATCGTAATTCCGCCTTCGATTGGCAGAATCACCAGGCTGACATGATCCTTGCCCTCGGACTTGGCCAGCTCCTCGGCCAGGCCCTTAACCGTTGCGCCGTCCTCCTCGTTCTGCACGGCCGCGGCGAACTCGAAGATCGGCTGCAGTGCGATTTGCAATTGCAACGGTGGCAACTTCTTGTCCGACGCCGACTTCGATTTGTCGATCAGCTTCTTCGCCAGGGCCAAGCTGTCAGTGCCCAACGCGAAATAGACGCTCTCTTCGCCAATGCCCATGGCAACGTCCAACTTCTCGCCAAGGATCTTGGCAACACCCTTGTCTTCCGGCACCGGAATGCTGGTGGTGTGGAAGCGAACGCCGTCGTGACTGTCCGCATCGAAGTTGATGCCGGGGAAGTCGGGCTCGTTTTCCGCCAACTTGGCGAACTTCTTCAGCGCGCTCTCCAACTGCTTGGGATCGGCGACATACGCCCCAACGACCAACGCCAGTGCGTCGTCGTTCAGATCAAGCGTCGCGGCGGCATCGATCTTTCCGCTCTCGAGCGTGGTGTCGATCGCGTCGAAAATCTCCGAAAGCATCTCCTTGGCCAGCTTCCGGCTGCCCTCGTCACTCAAGTGCGGGCTGTTCTCAACGTGCTCGTCGGCCTGAGTCCGCAGGGCCGAAAGCGCCGCGACGATCTGTTGCGCGTCGTCCTTCGCGATCTCAGTGGTCAGGTTGAACGAAGCGGCCATGTCAGGCGAAACAAAACCAGCAAACTGCGACGAAACAGGCTTCATTTCGCCCATCTGTTTCGCTGACTTGCTCCCGGGCACGGCCGTGAAACTCAAATCGATGTGCGCAGTCACGGCCTCGGTATCGACGGCGGCGCCAAGCGTGATCTCGTCGATATCGTTGATCGCCTCGGTCAGCATGTCGAGCTGACTCTCGGTGATCGCCCGACGCGCCTCGTACTGGGCATCATCTTCGTTGGGCAACCGACCCAACCCCGAATCGACGCCCATCCGCAACTGATCAATCGCCATCGAGCGGTAGACTTCGGGAATGTTTTGGACGTAAAGCCGAACACCAATGTCGTAGTTCTTTTCCAGACCGTTCAACAATTCGGACGGATTGTCGGGCGCTTCGCCGACCGCGTCGGCGTCTTGACCGATGACGGCCCAAGAGCCTTTTTGCTTCACGAGGATCGGTTGTCCAAAGACATTCAACTCGTAGAGTCCGTCGCCGGCGTCGTCCGCTTCGCCGATCAAACCGGCCAGCGCGTCGAGCAGTTTCTCCACGTCATCAACCGGCAGATAGGCCAACGGCTGGAACGAGACGCCGTCGGTGGCCAGGCTGATGCACCAGGGCCGCTTCTTGTCCAATCCCACAAGACCTTGGCCTTGTGTAAACAGTTGCAGCATGCCCTCCAGGTTCTTATCCAGATCGGGATTGCCGGCCAGGTTTCCGAACAGGGCGACGTCGGCCATGATGCGGTCGTAGCTGGCAATCGAAAGCACGGCGACCGGTTTTGCGCCTTCGCCGGCGTTGTTGTCCTGCGCTGGGCAGGGCGCGACGGTGGCCGCGAGCAGCGCCACGGTCAGCAAGGGCAAGATGATTCGTTTCACGATCGAGGTTCTCCTGGGGGAAGGTTGAGGGGGCGAATGCCGCGTTCCTAGGCGTGGCCGCGCGCTGCGGCTCCTGCGGCTTATACCCTCAAAATGGGCGCAGGGTTTTGGCGATTCGAACGCTCCGGCGGGCCAATGCAGCCGCTCGATGCTCGCATGAGCACGCGCGACCCGCCCCCGGATCGGAGTAAATCGTAGGTTATGCCTGGCCCCGCGCCTAGCAATTCCAGGGCGGACCAGGCGGCAAAACACCTCCCAAAAACGCCCTTGCGCGCAGGCCGTTCCGCCTCGTCCGATTGGCACGGCACGGCGCGCACGACGACCCCACGGCCATACCGGGCCCGTGCTGGTAAGTCCTCCGGGGGGCGGACCAGTGCTTGCGACTCCGCGGTAAGACGCGACCGGCTACAACGGCCTAGCGCTCGCGGAAAGTGATACGACCCATCGTCAGGTCGTAGGGAGAGAGTTCGACTCGCACGCGATCGCCCGGCACGATACGGATGAAGTGCTTCCGCATCTTTCCGGCGACGTGGGCAATAATGCTGTGGCCACCGTCGAGCTGCACTCGAAATCGGGTATTGGCCAGGGCTTGTGTAACGACGCCCTCGACTTCGAGAGCCTCTTCCTTTTGCTTTTGCGCCATTCACACCTCCAAACGGGACTTCGATAAAACCGGCACGCGACCAAGGTTACGGCCGCGATCTAATATCATAGCTCTCGCCGCGCCCCAGTCCAGAGCAAGCCCGCGCAGCTTGCTGCACTGCCGGCATGTCAAACGACCATCCAAGCGACTGCGTTGCGCTGCATCGACCGGCATCGCTGGTCGCGGCAGTTCTCAGGCGGGGCCTTAGTCCTATCGCCCAAATCGACGCCGAAACTCTACCGCGGGTCGGATTGGGTGGCTTTGTGGCCCAAACGATTGCCGATTCGGCCCGTGCATGCCGCGGTGTCAGGCCAAACCGGCCAGGCCCTGCTCCACCGCGGCAATAACCGCTTCACTCGACTCAATCCCTACGGATAAGCGAATCGTTCCACCCGTTATACCCAAGGCGGCTCGCTCGGTTTCGCTAAGCGATCGATGGCTTGTCGAGGCGGGATGACTCAGCGTGGTCGACAACTCGCCGAGCGAAGGGCAAAACGGAATCCGCTCCGCGGCGCGCATGAAGGCGTCGGCCGCGGTGGTTCCGCCGCGCAGCGTAAACGTCACCAGCGCGCCGAACCGGTCGCCGAATTGCCGCTTCGCCAACGCGTGGTCGGGATGGTCCGCCAACCCGGGATAGTACACCGTCTCGACCGAATCGGCCTTGGCGAGTCGTCGCGCCACGGCCAGCGCGCTGGCACATCCTCGCTCCGCCCGAACGCCCAAGGTGCCGAGCCCGCGCATTGCCAGCCAGCAATCGAACGGCGCGCTGGCCAACCCCCACGTTGACAGCACGCTGCCAACGCGCTCCCATCGGTCGGACGCACCACATAACAACCCAAGGACCACGTCGCTGTGGCCGTTCATCGACTTGGTGATGCTCTCCATCACCCAATGGGCGCCCAACGCATGCGGAGTGCAAACGGCCGGCCCCGCCAACGTGTTGTCGGCAACCAGTGCCGCGCCGTGTTGCTCGCACAGCTCGGCCAGGGCCGCCAGGTCGGCGACGCGCAACAGGGGATTGCTAATAGTCTCGACGACGATCAACCGGGTACGACGCTCGAATGCCGCGCTCACCGCGGCAAGCTCGCACGCGTCGACCGTCGTGCTCGTGATCCCGAAGCGCGCGGCCTCATCAACCAGCAGCGTTGCGGTGCGTCCATAGAGCTGGTTGCTCAGGATGATGTGATCTCCGGCTTTCAACTGCGAGAGCAGCAGCAGGGCCATCGCGGCCATGCCCGAGCTTGCGATTGCCGCCTGCTCGGTGCCGTGCAGTTCGCGGCATTTCTCGGCCAACTGATCTGCGTTGGGGTGCCCGTCGCGAAGATAGATGTAGCCGGCTTGCTCGCCCGAAAGCAGCGCGTCGGCCTGGCTGGCATCCTCGCACGCATAAACGCTCGACAACTGAATGGGCGGCGCGTGCGGTTCGGTCGGCGTCTTGGAAGTGCGAACAGGTCGCGGGCAAAGATCGTCGGCTGCGCGGGTCATCGGTCGGTGAGTCCTTCAAGGTAGCGGATGGGCCCAGTATAGCCGGCTCGTTGTCAGCGCAACACGCGCCCACCGCGCAACCGCTGGCAGCGCCATGACGTGCCCGGTATGCTGTTCGGCATGGTCAGTGCGACGCCGCCCGAACCTCCGCCCGATTACGATCCCCACCGTCTGGACAAGGTATTGGGCATCTTTTCGGTCGTCGCCATCGTGATCGGCGAAGTGATCGGCTCGGGCATTTTCTTCAAGCCGCAGGTCGTTGCCCAAAGCACGGGCGGTTTTGTCGGCCTGATTCTCACGCTGTGGATCCTTTGCGGCCTGGTCAACCTCTGCGGCGCGCTGTCGATGGCCGAGCTGTCGGCCATGTTTCCCCACGCCGGCGGCACCTACGTCTTCCTGCGCGAAACCTACGGCCGGCTTTGGTCGTTTCTGTGGTGCTGGGCCGAGTTTTGGGTGATCCGCACCGCCGCCATCGCGGCGCTGGCCGTGTACACGGCCGTGGCGCTCGAGGAGATCTTCAGCCAAATGCCGTGGGACTACCCCGGCGGATACCAAAAGTCGATCGCCGTAAGCACGATCGCGCTGCTCGCCGCGATCAACATTCTGGGTACTCGGTGGGGCAACCGCGTCCAGAATATTGCCACCGTGATCAAGATTGGATCGATCATGTTTCTGGCCGCGCTGCCGTTTGTCGCCGCCCGGGCAGAATCGTTTCCAATGGGTCCGCTTTGGCCGGGCCGCGAACAACCTGGCATGTTCGTGGGTATTGGGATCGCGGTCGCGGCCATCATGTGGGCGTACGACGGGTGGGGCAACGTAACGGTCATCGCCGAAGAGGTCCACAATCCGCAGCGCAACGTGCCGCTCGCGCTGATCATCGGCGTGATCGCCCTCACGATTCTGTACGCCGGTGCCAATCTGGCGTTCCATCTTACGTTGCCGTCCAGCGAAATCGCCCGCCTACAGAATCCGGCTGCCGCGGTTTGCGAAGTGCTGCTGCCGAACTACGGCTACCGGATTGTCCAGGCGATGATTCTCGTCTCGGTGTTCGGCGCGCTCAACGTCAACGTCATGGTCGGACCGCGGGTCCTGTTCGCGGTCGCCCGAGACCACGCCTTCCTGCGTCGCTTCAGCCGCATTCATCCCACGACGCGTACGCCCGCGATTGCCATCGCCGGGATGTGTGCCTGGTCGATCGCCTTGATCCTGATGGGTGGCTTGTCGTGGGATCCCAAGGTGCAATTATTCGACATCCTCACCGAATGGACCGTCTTTGGCGGGTCCATTTTCTATTTTTCGGCCGTGGCGGGAGTGTTTCTGCTACGGTGGATGCGGCCCGACGCCGATCGGCCGTATCGCACCTGGGGATATCCGATCGTGCCGCTCATCTTCCTGTCGTTCTACGTATTCCTGCTGGTCAGCATGTTTCAGGCGCGGCCGATCGACCGTTTGATCGGAATGGGGCTAATCGGCGCCGGCACGATCGTCTATTACCTCTGGGGTCAGCGAACCGCCGGTCCATGGCGCGACGTCGACGCGCTGTCCGACGCGTCGAATCAAGACAACGATCCGAACCGCTGATCGAGCACCGCTTGATACGTCTCCACCAGCGCCGCGGCGATCGCCTTGTCGTCGGCCGTGGAATCGCCGGCACGAAGTGCGGCAGGAGCGATCTCGGCCTGATGCGGCTCGAGGTCGAACGTGCTTTCGATGCGCTTAAGCGTCGCGCGATCCGGCGTTAGAATCCGTCCGGCATTCACAGCCGACTGGTCGGCCAGCGGCCGGTAACGGGCATCACGCGCCGCTGCGTCAAGTTCCGGACCCCAAGCGCTGATCGCATACGGCACGCCTGTCTCAACGACGAGTTGCCCAAACACCCAAACGCACTGCACGTGAATCACGTGTGGATCGAATCGTTCCACCAAGGCGTCCAGTCGCTGCCGCAAATGGTCACGGTATTGTCGCAACTGTTCGTCGCTCAAGTCGTTGAACGTGTTGCCGGCCTGCGCGCCTGGTTCGCCCGCAAGCCGCGGTAGACCGAACGGCAGTTCGGCGTGCGGGTCATCGGCACTGCACACGATGCGGTCGACCGCAACGGCGCCATCCGCGCGGCGACGATCATCCACAACTTGGACCAGCGTCTCATGACCTGCGCTGGAAAGTGCCGCCGACCAGCGCGCAACAGCCTGTCCGACCGGAGACGCTTCAAGGTTGGCGTGGTGCAGAAATAGGATTCGCATGGATTGGCCGGCACTCTGCATCAACGCGGCTTAGGGTGGCGTCTGGAAAATGGCTCGGCGGCCCGGACGTCACGCGACGAGCCACCGGACGCAACAGAAAAACGACTGGCTGATTCGTGCGCCGCGCTGATCGGATCTGGCGAGGTCTTCGACCACGTCGCGCGGCGACGAATCGGTCGGCGATTTGACGGCCCCCAGACCACGAATGCACCTGCATGACGCGACCTAGTGTAGCGGCGGTCGGCAGCTTTCAACAACGGCGCCAGCCGACCGAGAACCTGGCCCTGGCCGCGCAAGCACGCCGGCGATCGATGGTAGCGGTTGGGTCGATTCAGCGGACCAAGCAGGCCCTCCGCCCGTCGCACCGATCCGAGGCGGGCGCTGCCTCGTACCGATCATGCCGGGCGGTGCCCGACAGCAGCCGGGGCGTTTTTTGGCCCATCGCTTGATGTGCCTAGGGCGACCTGCTCAACTAGAAGGGAGTGGAATAGCCTGACCACAAATTGGCGAACATCATGATGTCGGCCAGGCACGCCCACGGTGCGGGTGCGCGCAGCGGTTTCGGTGCCGGAACACGGAGCCCTCGGCCCGCAAAGGACTGTCCCGCGGGTGCGAATACGGCGAGTTCTTGCCAGCATGCGTCGCAACTGCGTTTCGGGTGGCATCTGTGATTCCTCCCACGGGCGACGCGACGGTCATATCCGCCTACAATTCAAGACGCTCAAGGAGTTTTTAACGCTTTTGCCAGTCATTTCGACTGGGGGGTCGTTTCCTCCCCCGCCATCCACGCAAACAAGCTACCTTTAAGGGATAGTCCTTAGCGGTTCCATAACCGATACCAATGATGAGACCCATCTTGGGCGCCCCCGTTCGCCGTCGCGACTGACCGCGCGACCTGTCATTGCTGGAAGACTCGATGAGCACCGAACAGTCCGTCGACCCCCAACTCGTCGAACAAACCAAACAGCAGATTCGAAATCTGGTGCGCGAGATCGCCCAGCTTTCGAAGTCTGACATCGCGCCGGGTGATTTCTACGATGCCGTGCTCAGCCGCATCGTGACCGCCCTGGCCGCCGTCGGAGGAGCGATCTGGACAATTGCCGAAAGCGGCCAGCTCACGCTCGAATACCAAATCAACCTGCGCGAGACCCGTATCGGCGAAAGCGAGGAGAACCAGGTTCGCCATGGCCGCTTGCTTCGATCGGTGATCAAGAACGGCGAAGGCATGCTCTCGCTGCCCCATTCCGGATCCGGCAACGAGGAAGAAGGCGGCAACCCGACCGACTACCTGCTGGTGCTTGGACCGCTCAAGACCGCGAACGAAACGGCCGGCGTGTTGGAAGTTTTTCAACGCCCCAACACTAGCGCCACCGTCCAGCGCGGCTACCAACGGTTCTTGGACCAAATGTGCGATCTGTGCGGCGAGTATCTCAAGAGCCGCAAGCTCCAACACTTCACTGACCGGCAGGCGCTGTGGGCCCAGTTGGAAAACTTCACGCGGCTGGTCCACAAAGGACTCGATACGCGAAACACGGCCTACACGATCGCCAACGAAGGGCGCCGGCTTGTCGAGTGCGACCGCGTCAGCGTGGCCATCAAGAAAGGGCGCAAGTGCCGCATTGAAGCCGTCAGCGGGCAAGACGTCGTCGACAAGCGTTCCACGACGATCGGTCTGCTGACCCATCTGGCCAACGCCGTGGTCGCCACGGGCGAGACCGTCTGGTACACCGGCGACACGTCGATGATGGCGCCGCAGGTCGAAGACGCCGTGCAAGAGTACGTCGACGAAGTGCACTCGAAGGCCGTAGCCATCATTCCGCTCAAGGAGCCGCACGACCAAACCGATCCGCTGGCCAATCCAAAAGTGCTGGGCGCACTGATCATCGAACAGATCGAAGACAGCCGCCCCCGCGAAGGAATGACCCAACGGATCGACGTCGTCAGCGAACACAGCGCGCTGGCGCTGTCCAACACGACCGAGCATCACGACTTGTTCCTGATGCCCGTTTGGCGTGCAATCGGCAAGTCGCGCTGGGTGGTCGAAGCGCGGCAATTGCCCTACACGATCTCGATTCTCATCGCGCTGGTCGTCATCTCGCTGTTCATGTTCCTTTGGCCGACCGACTTCACGCTCAACGCCAGCGGCACCTTGGAGCCCGCCGTCAAACGGCAAATCTTTGCCACCAACGACGGGCGAATCTCCGAAGTGCTGGTCCGGCACCGCGAGCCAGTTTCCAAGGGACAGGTGCTGGCCCGGATCCGCAGCTCCGAGCTGGAAGAACAGTTGGCCCTCAGCGAGGGCAATCTCGAAGGCGTTCGCGCGCAAATCACAACGACCTCGCGCAGCCTGGAAAACCCCAACCGAGGAGTTACCGAAGGTGATCGGATTCGCATGCAGGGCGAACTGAATAAGCTGCTGCAACACGAACGCAGCCTGCGGGCGCAGCTCCAACTGATCCGCGAGCAAATCAAAGACCTGGAAGTTCGCAGCCCGATCGACGGCGAGGTCGTGTCCTGGAAAGTCCGCGACCGACTGATCAACCGTCCGGTCGGAAAAGGCGAAGTGCTGATGACCGTTGTCGAGCCTCAGAGTGACTGGGAACTCGAACTTCTCATGGCCGAGAATCGCATGGGCGCGATCAACGACGCGCGCAGTGAGCTCGGTGAAGATCTCGACGTCGAATACAGAACGGCGACCGACCCGGGCACATCGCTGCAGGGCAAAGTCAAGGAAATCGCTCGTGCGGCCGAAGTGCACGGCGAAGACGGCAACACGGTCATGATCACGGTGGCCATCGACAAAAATGATTTGCTGACCGAGCCGCGGCCCGGTGCCACTGTCACCGCCAAGGTAAACTGCGGCCGGGCTTCGATCGGCTACGTATGGTTTCACGACTTGATCGCTTTCATTCAATCGAAAATCCTGTTCCGACTGTGGTAACACAGATTCCCATCCCCCAACGTCCGGCTGACGACTTTGCGTTGGCCCAACGAATCTCGCGAGGTAGACCATGTTGATGCAATCACTACTGGCGACGATGGCCGTCACCCTGGCACAGGCCGGGCAGCCGGAAATCTCCACCAACGAAGCGGTGATCGAAAACTGCGAGATCGGTTCGGTCCAAAACCTCGACGTACCGGCGTCCGAAGCCGGTGTGATGACCCGATTGCACGTCAAGGAAGGCGAAGAGGTCGACCGGAACGAAATCGTCGGCACGGTCGACGATCGCGAAGCCCGCGCGCTCTACGAAGTCAAGCGGCTCGAGTACGAAGTCGCCAAGCAACTCGCCGAAAGCGATGTCAAGATTCGCCACTCCAAAAAGGCTGCCGACGTTGCCAAAAAGGAATATGAGAAGTTCAAGACGATCGATGCCAATCTCCAGGGCGCCGTGACACAGATCGACCTGTTGCGCAAACAGTTCGAATGGGAAAGGACGCTGTTGGCGATCGAACAATCCACCGAGGAAGACGCCTCGAACGAGCTGACCGCCGATTCGAAGAAGGCCGAGCTCGACGCCGCCCAGGTTGCCTTGGATCGCCGCAACATGGTGGCACCGTTCAAGGGCGTCGTCGCGCGGACGTACGTGCAAGAGGGCGAATGGGTTCAGCCGGGCGACGCCGTATTGCAATTGGTCCGCATCGATCGGCTCCGCGTGGGCGGGCGCTTGGATGCGAGCGAGTGGTCGCGCGGTGATATCGAGAATCGCAAAGTGACCGTCGAGGTGACCCTACCGCGCGGACGCACGGTCAAGGTTCCCGGCCAAATCGTGTTCGTCAGCCCGGTCGTCGAGGTGGGTGGCAATCTGCCGGTCGTTGCCGAGATCGACACCCCCATGCAAAACGACGAACCGCTGGTTTACGCGGGCATGCAAGGCCGCATGACCATCCACACCAATCAACCGGCGGTCCCCAAGGCCAAGTCGGTCACGCGGGCACAAGCCCGACCACCGGTGACACCCGTCCGCCGCAGTTCCGCCCGGAAGTAAGCCAGGTGTGTCGCCGGTGCTAGCTCAGCGTGAGTCGGACGGCGGCGACACCCACTGACCCGTATCGTTCATGGCAACTCTGGCCGACAGCCTGGTATCCAGCTCTGCCCGCGCCCTGCAGGTGCGGATGCGGCCGGACCTGACGGCCGAACAGCAGCGCTATTTGGGCCAGCTTTATTGGGTGGTCAAAGAGCCCTTGGGCCTGCAGTACTTCCGCTTTCAGGAAGAAGAGTACGCCATCCTGCGGATGCTCGACGGGCGCACGAGCCTCGACGAGATCAAGGAAGAATTCGAGCGCCGCTTCCCGCCCGAGAAAGTCACCGTCGAGGAGCTGGGCCAATTCGTCGGCACGCTCCACCGTAACGGATTGGTGATTTCCGACGTGGCCGGTCAGGGCGAACAGTTGATGGAACGCCGCCGCAAGCGCAGGCTGCGGACGATTGCCACGGCGTTCGCCAGCCTGTTGGCGATTCGATTCAAGGGAATCGATCCGGATCGGATTCTCAACTGGCTCTACCCCAAAGTGCGGTGGATGTTCTCGATGCCGGCGCAAATCGTGGCCGCGACCATTGCGCTATCCGCCCTGACGCTCGTGCTTGTGCAGTTCGAAGCGTTTCACAACAAGTTGCCGACTTTCCATCAGTTCTTCGAGCCGAAGAATTGGATCTACATGGTGATCGTACTGGCCGCCACGAAGATCATTCATGAGTTTGGCCACGGCCTATCGTGTAAGCATTTCGGCGGCGAATGTCATGAGATGGGCGTGATGTTTCTCGTACTCACCCCGTGCTTGTATTGCAACGTATCCGATTCTTGGATGCTGCCCAACAAGTGGCACCGCGTAATCATCGGCGCAGCGGGAATGTACGTCGAAGTGCTGATGGCGTCGATCGCCACGTTTTTGTGGTGGTTCAGCCAGCCGGGATTGCTCAATCAAATCAGCCTGAGCGTGATGTTCATCTGCTCGGTCAGCACGATCATTTTCAACGCCAACCCGCTATTGCGGTTCGACGGATATTACATCCTGGCCGACATCGTCGAGATTCCCAACTTACGGCAAAAGGCCACCACGATCACGAGCCGCAAGTTGGGCAAGTGGTGCCTTGGCCTGGACGAGCCAGACGACCCGTTCTTGCCGCAGCGCAACCAGATGTTCTTCGCGCTCTATACGATCGCGGCGGTCATTTACCGCTGGGTCATTTTGTTCGGGATCCTATTCTTCCTGTATAGGCTGCTCGAGCCGTATCAGTTGAAGATCGTCAGCCAGATGTTGGCGTTTGTTTCGATCAGCAGTCTGCTAGCGATGCCGTTGTGGAAACTGGGCAAATTCTTCTACGTACCAGGAAAGCTTCATCAGGTGAAACGCAAGAACGTCAATATCACGTTGTTGGTGCTGGCGGCCGCGGCAGCGTTTATCATCTTTTGCCCGTTGCCGTACAGCGTGATCTGCCCTCTCGAAGTCAATCCGCGCGACGCCGACCCGGTCTACATCGACATCTCTGGCGTGCTCGAAGAAATCCGAGTCAAGCCGTGGCAAGAGGTCAAGGAAGGCGATCTGCTCGGAATGCTCTCCAGTGACGAGCTCGAAATCGAAATCGCCGAACTGGAAGCCAGCCTCCAAGAAAAGAAGCTGGAATACGAAACGCTCAGTGCCGAAGCATTTCGGACACGTAGCGAAGAGGCCGTGCGCACGCTGCCCCAAACGAAGCAAGCAATCGAGTCGCTCGAGGCGCAGCTCGCTCAAAAACGCGAAGATCAGTTGCGTCTGCGGCTCGTGGCCCGCTCGAGCGGAACCGTGCTGCCGCCTCCGAACGTTCCCGAAGAAAAAAGCAAGCGCGGCGCATTGCCCACGTGGAGCGGCAGTCTGCTCGACGAGAAGAATTTGGGCGCCTATATCGGTGGTGCGCTGTTCTGCCAGATCGGCGATCCCAGTCAGTGGGAAGCCAATTTAGTCATCGACCAGGACGACATCGAATTCGTGCGCCAGGACCAGGAAGTCTCGATCAAGCTCGACGCCATTCCGGGCCACACCTTCCGCAGCACGATCGAGGAAATTGGTCCGGAGATGGAGTTCGCGTCGCCACAGCTCGCCAGCTCCGGCGGAGGCGATTTGATGAGCACGGTCGACGAGACCGGCTCCGAACGACCCACCTACACGTCGTACCAGGCTCGAGCCGCCATCGACGATCCCGACGGCGACCTGGTGCAGGGGATGCGCGGGCGAGCGAAGATCTACGCCGAATGGCAGCCGCTGGGCAAGCGGTTCTGGCGATACCTGATGCGCACCTTCAACTTCAGCCTCTAGGTTGCATCGCGTAAGTGGCTGGTCGGCCCAAGGGGAATGCGTTGGCTATGCGTGGGTGCGACGCGGCGTTCGCGTTGTCACGCTCGGCCGACCTCGCACGCCGTCGCACGAGAAACCTAGTGCTGCGATGCCATCGAGCCAACTGCCAGGGCCCGGACCCCGTCCAGCGGTAAATTGCCGTCTTCGTCGAACGGCATCGCGCGCAATTCGCTCAGCACCTCCAGATCGGACCGCTCGGCGACCCGATCCCAATACGCGGCCGAACATTCGACCTCGCCCAGCTCCAGCGTATTGCGGATCCAAAGGATCTTTGCGTCGGGCGGTTCCACCAGGCCAAGCGTCGGCAGCGCGGCATCGAGCACTGCGCGGTCGGTTGGAAAGTCGATCGGCATCATCGCCGGCGCCACGTGGCCAGCCGTGAGGCAATTAATGCGCGTCGAATTGACGTCGACCTGCGACAACGCGCGTGCCGTGCAGAATTCCGCCAGCCCGATTCCGGTCGCGTTGCCATGCGTGGCCTCGGTCAATCCGCGAATGATGATTCGCTTGACCTTGGGCGTTTCTCTTCCCGCGGCCTTGTGGACGTGAAACTTGCGGCCGACCACGTTGGTGTCCATTCCGCTTCCACTGATGTTCTTGCCGATTTCGTCGATGACCAGCACGTCGACGTCCTCGAACGGAAGACGTGGCATCAACTGCTTGGCCAGGACCAATAGCTCTTTCTCGCGATCTTCGAACTCCGCGGGCGCGACAGCGCGAATCTTGGCCGTTTCGTCGTACCCGTTTTCGACGATCGCCACTCCGGCAACGACGCGGCACTTCTCGAGCACGCGCCCGGCCACGCTGCGCACGATTTGCGGAAAGCTGTAGTCGTGGATCGCGCGGTGATAAACCTTAGCGCCCTCGTGCTTGCCCAAGCCGATGAGCATCATCTTCATCAGGCCGCTCTCGATGTCGCCGACAAAGCCGGTGTGGGGCTTGACACGATTGCAGACGACAACGTGATCGGCCTCAAACGCGTGCCGGTCGAAATGTACGTCGATGCCTTCGGCCGTTTGGCAGACGATCACGGTCTCCATGCTCGAGTGTATCGGACAGCCGCAAAACGCCTCGGTAATGCCGTACGATTCGAGCACGCCGCGTTGGCCTTCGGCCGTTCCGCCTCCGTGGCTGCCCATCGCCGGAACCACGAACGGCTGGGCGTCCAGGCCCTTGATCACGTCGACGATCGCCTTGGTCACGCGATGAATGTTGGCAATGCCGCGACTTCCGGCCGAAATGGCCACGCTTTGTCCCGGCTTGATCGACTTTTCGAGTTGAAGGCTGCCGAGTTCGCGATGCACCTCGGCCTCGATATCGTCGACACGCGGTGCGTCGAACGTTTGTCGTACGCGAAAGATGGGCGGCAACTCGGCCATGACGTCCCCGAAAAGTTGAGTTCGTGGTTGTCTTGCGTACGATCCCCGCAGTGCCATGCGGCCCGTCGCACGCCGCGAAAAACCGCGCCTCGCCCAGACGGCCATCGCGCCGGACGCCTGCTGAGCGGACCCTGCGGTGGAGCGTGTCTGCATGTCCCGCTAGCAGTTTTTCGACCGCGCCGCCAGCGGGGCAAACTTCCGACACGCTACGCACTTATGGTACCCGGTCCTGTGGGCTCCGTCGACAAGGGCGAAACCTCGCGCGGCTAGCGGAATTAATGGACTAAACGGGTCCTTACAAACCTGGCCGAGGTCCGCGCCGGCAGGCGGCAGTCGGCTGTGAAACGGCGATTGCACCCGCGTGCCAGCGGTTTGGTTCGGTCGCACTAAGTCCGGTCCGATTCTCGCGCAGCCGCTCTGGGCGAAAACCCCCGGGCTCGTGTACTGTACGCGGTCCAATTCTCCCGCCACGGCCCACGCGCCTGTCCCGCGCTCTGCCGTGCCGGAACTCGATGTCACCGCGGACAGGCACTTCAACGCAGGAACACGCTTATGGCTACGGTCGAACGCGTTCACTCAAGACGATCCGCCGATCGCCCACACCCGCGCGCCCGGAGAGCGCGATCGCACAAGTTGCGCAATTCGTTCTTGGTCTTGCTTATCCTGTCGTGTGTGGCCGTCTACTTCGCGCCAGTAATCATCGCCCGAACGCCGCTGCGCAACTGGCTGGTGCAGACAGCCGTCGCGCCCAACGGAACCATCACGCTTGGTTCGACGTCGCTAGGCTGGTTCTCGCCGGTGAGCACCCAAAACTTGGACGTGCGCGACGCCGAGGGCAAGTCGGTCGTGGCCGTCGAAGAGTTTGCCACCGAAAAGTCGCTTATCGCCCTGCTGCTCGACTTGGGCGACCTGGGCCAGTTGCGCGTTACCAAGCCGTCGATCCACCTGGTCGCTTACGAGAACGACACAAACCTCGAACGGGTATTCGCCTCGCTCCTGTCGTCCGAAGGCGAGTCGAGCGTGACCGCGAAACTTAACGTTACCGGCGGCACGTTCGTCATCGACGACGCCGTCGACGCGCGGCAATACGCCGTCAAGGATCTCAACGCTGACTGCACATTGGGCGACGCGGCCGAAGGCATCGTGTTGGCGGCCACGGGAACTATTCAAGGCGAATCCTCGCCTGGCCAGTTCGAGATCGATCTGCACACCACCGGCTCCGATGCCCACGGACCGCTGGCGGCCGGCAAGTTCAAGTGCCGCACGACCGCGCTGCCGTTGGATCTTGTGGATCCGCTGCTCCGTCGCGCCGTCGACGACGCACGGCTGTCCGGCCAACTCTCAACCGATTTGGATGGAGCTTGGGGCGCTCTGGCCGAAAACGGGGAAGCGTCGATTCATGGCGACATTACGCTGGCCGACTTGCGATTCGCCGCGGCCGCCATCGGACCCGACGAAATCCAACTCGCCCGCGTCGACGTGCCGTGCCACATCCGGCAGCAGGGCGAACAGATCGCGATCGACGAACTGGCGATCGATTGCGAGTTGGGCAAGGTCGCCCTGACCGGCACACTCAAAAGCAACGATTTTTCGGCCGAAAACGTGGCGGCCGCGCTGGCCCGCGAGAACTATCAACTCAACGGAAAGATCGACCTGGCGAAACTGGCGCGCATGCTTCCCAAGACGTTAATGATCCGCGAGGGAACCGAAATCACGGCCGGACAAGTCGAAATCGCGGCCACCGCCAAGCAACAACCCAGTGGCACGTCCTGGACCGGGCTGGTCGAAACATCGCGCCTGGCCGCCACAGCCAACGGTCGCCCGATCGAGTGGGAAAAGCCCCTGGCACTGCAATTCGCCATCGCCGAAACGAGCGACGGAATCATTATCGATCGCGCGGTCTGCACGTCCGACTTCTTGCAAGTCAGCGCGGCCGGTTCCATGGGCGAACTCAGCACGTCGGCCGAATTTGACCTGGCGAGGCTCATCGCCGAGTTGCGGCAGTTCTCCGATTTGAACAACATCCAACTCGACGGGCAGGGTCGAGCCCGACTGACGATCAAGCGCCAAGGCGACCACGGCTTTGCGGCCGCGGCCGATTTCCAGGCGCAGGGCTTTCGGTGGATCACCGCACATTCGCGCCCCTGGACCGAAGATCGTGTCACGGCCACCGCGACCGTCGAAGGACAACTGGCCGGCTCGTCATTGAAAGAAATCCGGGCAGCGCACTTAACCGTCGATGCCGGCGGCGATCATCTCGAAACACGTTTGCGGAGCCCCATCGTTGATCCGCGCAACGCTACCTGGCCCTTGGCCTGTTCCTGGCGCGGCCAACTCAACCAGTGGCCCGCACGGCTCGAGTCGTGCCTCGGACTAACTGGCTGGGACCTGGCTGGTTCCGGTGCGCTACAAGCAGACGTCGACGCCACGCCTGCCAAGATCACCATCAAGAAGTCGCAGGTCGAGCTGTCGCAACTGCGCGTCCACGGTGGCGGATGGTTTGTCACCGAACCGGCCGTTTCTGCGACCGCGGCCGGCCAGTGGGATGCCGCGACAGGTCGCGTCGAACTGACCAGTGCGCGGCTCGACGCCGGAACCGCGGTCGCGGTGGTCGATCGCGCAACACTCGAATCGTCTGACGGAAAGTGGAACTTGGACGGCGGAAAAATCCACGCCGAGGGCGAATTGGCGCAGTTTGCCGCCTGGCGACAGGATCCCCGCGCCCCGGCAAGTTGGCGCGTTTCGGGCCGCGTGAACGGCGACGCCGAGCTGAGACACGCCGGCAGCGAGACCTCGGGCCGAGTCAACGCCATGATCGACCACTTGCAAGTCGTCGATGCCGCGCAGACTCCGCCGCGCGGGACGCCTGCGGCCGTGTGGCAGGAACCGCGGCTGACGTTGGTCGCCAGCGGAAACTATCAGCACGACGCCGAGCTACTCAAACTCGAAGCGATCGAGGTTGCCTCGAATGCACTGCGCCTCGATGCGGCCGGCACGCTCGATACTCATCAAGGCGGCGGCAACGTGAACGTCAAGGGCAGCGTCGGATACGACTGGGACCAGCTTGCCGTGCTGCTGCGGCCCTACTTGGGCGAAGGCGTGCGAATCACCGGGCGCCAGTCGCGCGAATTCGCCCTGAACGGCCGACTGACGGGACCGCTCACGAACCCCGACTCGTGGAAGCAGATTGCCGGCAACGCCGCACTGGGCTGGAACTCGATCGACCTCTACGGGTTGCACGTTGGCCGTGGCGACATCACCGCGAAACTAGCCAACGGTCAGGTACGCACCGAGCCGATCGACCTGGAGATCAGCGAAGGCCGGCTTACCGTCGCGCCCGTGGCGCGCATCTCGCCATCGCCTGCCGAAATGTTCTTGCCCAGCGGTCCGCTGCTGACCAATGTGCGACTCAGTCCAGAGCTTTGTTCCCGCGGCTTGCGATTCGTTGCGCCGCTGCTGGCTGATGCGACGGTGGCCGAAGGAACCTTCTCGGTCACGCTGGACGGCGGTCGCGTGCCGCTGTTCGATCCTGCGGCGGGCGATATCGGCGGACGGATGGTCATGCGCGGTCAAGTCAAGCCGGGAATCATCGCCCGCGAGTTTGTCGGGATCATCAAGGAGCTGATCACGGTTCTACAGCGCGGCAAGCTGCCCGATCTTGGCGGCCTGGATGGATCGCTGGTGAGTGTCGACAATTCCAACGTCGAATTCCGGATGGTCAATCGGCGCGTTTATCACCGCGGGCTGAAGATTACCGTCGGAACCACGCCGGTCACGACCGAAGGCTCCGTCGGGCTCGACGAATCGCTTTCGCTGGTGGCCGAAGTGCCGATCAACGCCCGACTGCTCGGCGCCGATTTATCGCTCGGCGCGCTCGAGGGCCGGTCGCTGAAGATCCCGATCGGCGGAACCCTTAAGAATCCGCAACTCGACAAACGGGCCCTGGCCGACATTACGCGCCAACTCATCGAAAATGCCGCCCGCGACGTCCTGCGCGACGGACTAAACAGGGGGCTCGAACAGCTCTTCAAGCCGTAGTCGGCCGCTTTGGCTGCCCCTGCCGGTCCAGTGCGGATTGGCCTGCCGGTTGACGCTCAGCGCCCCGCGAGCGTACGTCTCGGCCATGGACCGGACATTCCTTGCCAAAATCGGGCCGCGGGCCGCCTCACGGGCAGTTTGGCAGCCACCCGACCGTGCCCGCCGCTGTTCTGCCGCCCCACGCGCCGACCGAATCGGTCAGCAACCCATCGGGATAGCCATTCCGGCGTATAATCGCTCACCCCATCCGGACCGCCACGACTGGCCAGAGTCGGCCCAAGGGAAAAGGTGATCTTTCGAATAGATAAGACGGAAGGCCACTTTTTCAAGCAATTCACTTTAAGTCGCAAGCCGTTATCTATTATCACGTTGCGCTGGATTCGTCGGGCCCCTGCTTCATTAGGCTGACCGGCCGGCGGGTTGACTAATAGAGGGGGTAGCGCCAAAATACTGTGTGAATTTGACGAGCTAGCGCGCGCGGTACCTCAGGCGCTGTGTTTCGCGATGGAGACGCGCTGGCTCCCGGAAGGTGTAGGACCAGGACCAGAAGCCTCGCTTGAAACTTCGAACTGAGTCGAACTTTAAGCGGTAAATCTTCGTAAAAAGATTTAGTGGGCGTGGCCGGTCGGGAACAAGGATCGACTCCCAGCACTGCAACGGGTTTCCTACCGAAAGCGAAAAAGCGCCTCCCCGCCTAAACGTACTTATTTGTTGATTATTCGCCGGGACTCAGCCGCGCCGTTTGGCGTCTAAGGTGGGTCAGCGCTTTCGGGCTGCATCCACCGGTGATCGCTTTGCGACGGTCGGGCTTCCTGCGACATGGCTCCGCTGCGTTGCGGCGGTGGACCGCGATCGAAAAAGAACTGAGATGAGGCACTTAGGTTCGCAATGGGCTTAGGACGGACCGCGGCCGCAATTGGCAACCAGCATACGCCAGCGGGAGGGAGAGAATCATGAAAATGAACAAAGTAACGTCGGTCGAGGACTACAAGATCGTCAGTAGTTTCCAGTCCCTGCGCAAGACGCTGTTGGAGGACCGGTACGCCGATCGGCTCGAAAAGCCGCTCGCCTATTGGGCGTTGCCCAACGACCGCCGTCTCCCCCTGGCCTTTTTGGGGCGCACGATCAAGGACTTGCTGCAGACCCCGTTTGAGGAGCTGTCGGCGACGCCCGGCATCGGTCAGAAGAAGATCAGCTCGTTGGTGAAGTTGCTGTCGCGCGCCACGAAAGACAACCCGCCGGCAGTGCCATTCGGCTTGAGCGACGGCAACGAAAGTGCCAAGAAATCGGTCGCCGCCCACGAGCCACGCGCCCAAGTCACGAACTTCGATCCATCGATCGTTTCCGAGGCTCTCTGGTCGCAGTGGCAACAAACGGTTGTTGAAAACGGCATCGCCCACGAAAAGCTCGGCCGTTTGGCTCCCTCGCTCCAAGCGCTGCCGACCGTGATTTGGCACACGCCCCTGTCCCACTATGTCGATCGCACCGTGGCGGAAATCCGCCAAATGAAGACCCACGGCGAAAAGCGCGTTCGCGTCGTGCTCGAAGTCTTCTACCTGGTCCATGAAATGCTGGCCGACACCGCCAGCCAGTATCACCTGGCTCTGCGGATCGTGCCGCAGTTCATCCTGCCGATTGAAGAGTGGATCCAGAAGACGATCGAATCGTCGGAGTGGCCGTCGGCCGACGAAGTGCGCGAGAATCTCACTTTGCCGTTGCTGAACCAGGTGATGGTCGATGCGGGCGAGACGATTCACGGTTTGAGCGCCGGCCGGCTCGGAGTCGCCGGTCCGCCGCAAAGCGTGCGCCAGCAGGCAAAGCAGATGGGTGTGACCCGCGCGCGGGTGTACCAGCTGCTCGAGGATTGCAGCCGCGTCATGGCGGTCCGCTGGCCCGAAGGACAACAACTTCTGGCGCACCTCGATGCCAAGCGGCATTCGGCCGGCGAATCGGATTCGCAAGACTCGCGATTGTTCCAGGCGACGTACGAACTCTTCTTCCCGGGAAAGTACAAGATTTCCGACGATGAAGGCTCTGTCGCCGATAGTGAAGCGGCCGCCTAACGGCGCGTTGCGAATCGCGCGCAATGCTTATCGACCACGCTCCGCCGTGCGCTAGCGAACGCGCGCAGCCGTCGGGTTGCTGTGTCGCGTCTTGCCGATTGCGTGTGACGCGTCGACCCGCGTTCCCTCGGGCGTCTCCCCAGCTTGGGTAGCACGCAATGCTTCCAGCAGCGCGCGGCGCCGGGCGTAGTGCCCGATCTGGCAGCACGCCAGCGCCCGTCCGCAGAGCCTCAGATAGCTCGCCGGCCGGAGAATGCCGCCCAGCGATTCCATCGCCACCATGCCAATGTGTGCCGCCACGGCCCCACGCATCGACGTTTGCGAAACATTGCGCCAAAACAAGCGCTCTTCGCGCAGTCCGCCTACGAACGCGGCCTGCGGCAATTCGAAGTCGCGCGGGTCGGCGAATATCCGAGACCTGGTTTCCAACACGCACTTCAAGCCGGCCTGGCCCAGCGAAAGTGCCACGTCGGCGTCCGCTTGCGCTAGCGACAGACTCGAGCAAAACCGCCCGATCATTTCCAGCGCCGCTGCGCGGTAGAAGGCCGCGGCGCCACAAGGTCCGATGATCGTCGGCGTGCCGCCGGAGAGCGAATCGAGCGATTCGCCACGACCTGCCCAAGACCGGCGTCCATTGCGGTGGTATTGCAGTCCGGCCGACAGGATGGTGTCTTGCCGATCGGCGTCGATCAGCAGCGGCGCCACGGCGGCCACCTTGCGATCGCCGAATCGTGACAGGGCCGCTTCGGTCCATCCTTCCGAAACCGTGCATCCACTGGCGAGCACGTGCACGAACGGGGCCCGCGTCGCGTCGAGCGCTTGATTCACACAGTCGATCGGTCTCGACCAGCGCTTCGCCTGAACGAACTGGACTTCGCCCTTTAACTCGTACGGATCTTCGTACGGGTGGCTCAGCGCGACGACAATTTCGCTGTCGGCGGGACGATTCTCCAACACGGACACCAATGTCCGCTCGAGCGCTTCGATGCTGCCGATCGCGGGGATGATTATGGCTACACGTGACACGAGAGACCTCTTGCGAGCGGAAGGGCTCGAGCGTGAAGGTCGATGCCGCCGGTCGCGCAGCCCCCGGTTGGCAGCGCATCGCCGGCGTCAACGTCGCTATTCGGTTTAGGTCGGCTAGCGGTGGGTGGGAAGTTGATTGAACCCACGCAACGTGGCCAAGTTCGCGCCTCGATCAGGCCGCGTCGATGCTGCCTTGCTGGCGGTGCTAGCACAAGGCGCAAGCGCGTTTCGCGCTAGGCGGTCGACGCGTCGCCGCCTTCGCCGCCCCAAAGCTGTGCCAGCTCGACGAGCATTTCGGCCGCTTGGACCATCTCTTCCAGACAGGTCCATTCCAGCGGCGAATGCAGATTGTGCTCGCCGGTCGAGAGGTTGGGCGTCGGCAGACCCAACTCCGTAAACCGCGAGCCGTCGGTCCCGCCCCGCACGATCGTCAACCGCGGCTCGCGGCCAAGCCGTTCCAGGGCCTGTCGCGCAAACAGCACGGCCCGCGGCTCGCGCTGTAGTCCCTCGGCCATGTTGCGGTATTGCGGCGTGACTTCGACGTCGACCGTCGCGCCCGGAAACGCGCGCTGCGTCGCGGCGGCGGCTTCCTGCAAGCGGCCCCCCAGCGACGTCAACTCGGCCGTGTCGAAATCTCGCAAAAGGATCCGCATGCCCACTTCCGCCACGCCGCCCGACATCTGGTAGGGGTGCAAAAAGCCTTGACGACCGTCGGTCGTTTCCGGAGACAGCGTGTCGGCCGGCAGTCGGCCAATGAAGTCGGCCGCCGCGCGCAGCGCGTTGACCATCCGATCCTTGGCGATGGCCGGATGAATGTTCACACCCCGCACCGTGACAACCGCCAGGTCGGCCGAAAACGTCTCGACGTCGATCTCGTCGGTCGCCTGCCCATCGAGCGTGTAACACACCGTGGCGCCAAGCTGCTCGAGGTCGACGTGGTCGACGCCCTTGCCGATTTCCTCATCGCACGTGAAACACACACGCAAATCGCCGTGCTTGATGTCGGGGTGCTCCATCAGGTAGTTCGCCGTCTCCATGATCACCGCCACGCCTGACTTGTCGTCCGAGCCGAGCAGGGTCGTGCCGTCGGTCGTGATGATCGTGCTGCCGACGAGCCGGGTAAGCTCCTCGTTGTCGGCCACGCGGATCACGGCGCCCGGTTTGCCAGGCAAGGCGATGTCGCCCCCGGCATAGTCGCGAATGACTTGCGGCCGCACGCCGGCGCCGGTCGTTTCCGGCGAGGTGTCCACGTGCGCATTGAGCGCCACGACCGGGGCGGGCCGGTCCAGGTTCGATGGCACGGTAGCCATTACGATTCCATGCTCCGACTGCGCCGCGTCCGACAGCCCCATCGCCAGCAATTCGTCGCGCAATATCCGCCCCAGTTCCAATTGCCCGGGTGTGCTCGGATAGCAATCCGCGCCCTCGCGGGCCGTGGTGTCCACTGCGACGTAACGCAGAAACCGCTCGAGCAATCGCTGTTGGTTGATCATCGCCGCAGCTCGCCTCGTATCGAAGTGATCCTGATGCCCGCCGTGCCATCTTCCCGAATTTGCGCCCGTTTTGGTAGGCTGTTTGACGACTCCGTTCCGATGCGGCCGCCGCCGGCGCATCGCACGCACTCGATTCCCAAGGCGCTACCGTGGCCAGCTCGACGCCCGCCTATCTTGCGTTCGACATTGAAACGGTGGCCGACGGCGCGCTGGTCTCGCGGATTCGCTATCCGAACGATCGGCTCAAGCCCGAAGCAGCCGTCGCCCGGTATCGCAAAGAGCTGATGGAGAAGTACGAAAGCGACTTCATTCCATACACGTTTCAGGTGCCGATCTCGGTGGCGGTCGGAAAGATCTCGGCCGACTATCGACTGCTCGACGTCGCGGTGCTCGACGAGCCGCAGTTTCGCCCCCACGTCATCACCGAAAATTTCTGGCGCGGATGGGACCGGTACCGGCGCCCGACGTGGGTCAGCTTCAACGGCCGGACGTTCGACATTCCGCTGATGGAACTGGCCGCGTTCCGCTATGGCGTGAGCGTGCCCGGCTGGTTCAACCTGCACGCCAAAAGCTTCGAACAATATCGCAACCGCTACAATCTGGACGCGCACGTCGACCTGCAGGAGATTCTGACCAACTTCGGCGCCACGCGATTCACCGGCGGGCTCAACCTGGCAACCAACCTGTTGGGCAAGCCCGGCAAGATGGACGTGCAGGGCCACATGGTCCAGGATCTGTACAACGAAGGCAAGTTGGTCGAGATCAACGAGTATTGCCGCTGCGACTTGCTCGATACGTACTTCGTATTCTTGCGGACGCGCGTCTTGTTCGGCGAGATTTCGCTGGAGCACGAGCAAGAGTTGATCGCCAAAACCAAGTCGTGGCTGGAAGGCAAGGCGGCCGAGGTCGCGGCGTTTGCCACCTACCTGGATCGCTGGGGCGACTGGGAGAATCCCTGGAAGTAGAGGCGGGCTAGTCTTCGCCAACCGTCGTCGGCGCGTTTGCTTGAGCGGCCGAACGCGCGGCGCATGGCGCGCCGGCACCGCCTTGCCCTGCTTCCGCGGCCGCGAGCTGGATGGCGCATCCGTCGATTGAATCGCCAACGGTTGCGTCGCCCTCGAACCGAATCACCACCGGCACGGCAACCGCCCAAATCTCTGGCCGCTGGTCCCCCAGCATCGAACCGTTAAACCCCTCAAGAAACAAGGCGGCCTCAGCGGCCGAATAGACCCCGTCTTCCACCGGTTCAAGCGCCGTGGCCCGCGGCGGAACCTCGCTCCAGTGCGACGGTCGCCAATCGGAACAGGCGGCAATCCACAGCCGGAACATCGGTCCGTCCCCGCTGGTCGGATTCTTCATCGACGACTCCTACTGCTGCGGCGCGGCGTGCCGATCGGCGGATTGTCCGGTTCGGCACGCAAGCTCGCCCGATAGATTTCCCCGGTCGCGACGATTGACGTGGCGTGCGTCGATTAGTATACATATGTACATTTCCGAGTCAAGCGCCGAAACCCGGCCACCTTTGCCGGGCCCCACGCAACACGGTCAGCCAGCGATGCAGCGGCAACTTGCTTCCAACGTACGTCGCGTCATGGCCCGCTGTGGATTGACGCTGCGCGAAGTGGTCGAGGCGACCGGACTGTGCGAACGGACGGTCAAGGCGCTGCTGGCCGGCCGAAGCAAGCCGCACGCCCGCACGCTGCACGCCCTGGCACAGGGATTGGGCGTTTCCACCGACGAGCTGTTCCAGGATCCGTCGCTACTGGCGCATCAACTCTTCGACCGAGAGACGAATTCTGCCGTCGACCAGGTCGTCAACGACCACCCGCAATGGTTTCAGGGCTGGCGCGAGGCCGACTTTCAAGAGCTGTACGCTGTTGTTCGTCCAGGCCTTGCCGTTCGGATTCGCGATCGCGTATCCGCACTGGCCCCACCGGCCGTTGTCGTACCAGAGGATTTCGTCCGTTCCGAATTGGGGTGTCGTCGTAGTCATGAGATTCTCCCTAGCGTGATGGTTGGTTCGCTGTTGCCCGACAGCAATTGATCCTTGACGCCTTCGGCCATCTTCAAGTACGGCACGGCGCCGGGGTACTTTTCTCCGACCAGCGCATGCGCCGACGACCAGGCTTGGTCCAGCTCGGTCACTTCGTACGGCACGTACTGGTTGCGGTGCCGGACGACCGGCCTGTTCGTCGGTGCGTCTGGCTCGGCGGCGTTTCTCGCGACGCCGTCGGTGCCGCCGCGCAGTCGGTCGAGCTTTGACTGCAAGCGACGCTTGCCGCGCCGCATGACGAAGTACACGACCGCGCCCGCCGCCAGTCCGGCAATGCCGCCCGGCACGCCGATCGAAATCAGCGCCGCGGTCAGCTTGGCCGACAGCCACGGCTGGGCACAATCGACGATCGGATCGAGTCGGCTAGGCTCTTCGGAGTTTGGCCGGTCCGCCTCGTCGTCCGGGTTGCCCGATCGGGCCGATCGAATGCCGCGGACCAGTGCCCCAAGGCGGTCGACCTTGGTGTTGAGTTGCCCCCACGCATCGTTGAGCCGACCGATCAAGCGCTCCATGCGAGCGAGCCGATCGTTCTCTGCAGGCGCTGGATCGCGTGGCGGATCGGTGCGCGGCGGTACGGGCACAAGCGGCGCGGTTGGCGGCGCTGCGGCGATTCCGTCGTCATGCGGTACGTGGGGTGCTTGCCCGGCGCGCGACGTGCCGCCATCGGACCCAAATCGGGGCGACAGGCCGCGCAGGAATCGTCGCACGCGCCCTGCGCATGTTCCGTCGACGACCCGGCCGTTGGTGCCGAACAAGACGGCCACCAGCTCGTAGTCGCGATTGAAAACGGGTCCACCCGAATCGCCCCGCCGGGCCGCGCCGCTCAGCTCTAATGTCTCGGTGCCGCGCGATCCGGCGGTCGAAACGTAGCCCAGTGCTTGTCCGCGGTTGCACCACAACCGCCCATCGTTTCCGTAGCCGCACGAAACGAGCGGATCGCCTTGACGCGGAGACTGCTGGGCGACGCGAACCGGCTGCACGCCGGGAGCGCTTATTCGCAGCGCCGCCAGATCGGCCGCGGTGTCGATCCGCACCAGTTGTGCGGAGTGCGCTTGCCGGTTCGGAAACACGACCTGGACCGTGCCGGCTCCGTCGCGAAACAGATGGGCACACGTCACCACCAGGCCCGATTCGTCGGCCACGTCGACCAGCGTGCCGGAGCCCAGCGCCCGCGATCGGCCGCGCGTGTTGACCACGCGCACGATCGCCGCTTGCGTGGCGGCCGGAAGGGTCGCGCTCGAAACGCCTGTCGCCGGAACGTTCGCGCCCGGGAGTCCGCGGGGATTGCCGCTCGGCACGGCGGCCGATGGCGGCAGTACGATGGGACATTGACCCGACGGACAGCCGGCGTCTGCGACGAATGGCATTTCTGCGCCGTGCGCGGCGGCTGCGGCCGACGGCGCCGCCGCGGTCGCGCGCACGTCGGCCGCGCCGTGCGCCGAATCGAATGCGGCCAGCAAGCAGGCAACGATGAGAATGATTGGAGTTCGCGTCATGGCGGTCACGGTGTCAGCGTGAACAGGTAGCGGTAGAACGGGCTGCGCGCCAGGTCGGCCGGCAGGGTCATTCGATCGGCCAGGTGCGCCACTGGATCGACGCCGCCGCCGATGCGGTCGCTCAGCGCGCAGGCCTGGCTGCAAAACGGCGGCCTGGCGGACGATTCGCCGTCGTGCATGTCGACGCGTGCCCAGAGGCGGACGACCGGCAGGTGCAACAGGGCCGCCGTCAGCACGCCCCAATAGCCGTACGCGCAGCCGGCCATGCGGCGCATGGCCCGCGTGGCTCCGCGGCGGTCGTATTCGGGCCAGCGATCGGCTGTATTGGTCTGGTAGACGTCGATCCGGCCGGGAAACCGCTGCACCTGACTGGCAAGCGTCACCGCGCGGCCTCCGTGCAGCTCGCGCACTTCCAGGCAGAAGAGCTGGTCATCCCACCACGCCGCTTTGGCCGCGTGCGAATGGATGCCGCGGCCCGCGATCGAAATCAGGCCCCGCCGTCGAAACAGCAGCAGGTCGGCGTCGCGGACGTGCGCTTGGGCTTCACAAAGCGGAACGTAGGTCGGTTCGGATCGTGCCATGTTTTCCCAGTCCACAAAAAAAAGAGCCCATCGCCGGCTGGTCTGCCGACAATGGGCTCTTTCGATACCTGCTCTTCGCTCAGGCTCTGCCAATACCCGTTATGTCTTCTAGAAGGCTATCAGAACGGGTGGCCTAATTTCAAGGATGAGTTTTTGAGGCGGTGATGCTGTGTGGAAGTTGATGGAGCCAGATCGCGCACCGACCGGCGCGCGGGGCAAACACGTCAGACGTTCACGCCGTCTAACGCTCGCTGGGTCGACGGCACGTCATTTCAGTGGTAGCGTACGTCCATGTCGGAAAATCGAATGCAGTTCTCGCTTGCCCGACTGTTTGTCATCACCTTCTGGGTGGCGATATGCGCCGCGGCATGGTCGATCGACGTCTTTCGTTTGGGCGCCAACAATGGGTATGTGATGATCGTCGGCGGTGCGTTTCGGACGATTCCACTGTTCATTGCGGTTGGCACAGCATTGAACCATCCATGGTACGGGGCCGTGATCGGGGCATTCGCGTACCTGATTGGTCTGTTGTGGCTTTTCTTCAACGTCACCCCGATGTAGCGTCTTGTTGGTCGGCGATGCCGCGACCCTTGGTTTTGTGGGTCACACAGCGTTTTGTGATTGCTGGACTTCCCCGCGTAGGGCTTTCTATGTTGGCCCTTTCCGGCAACGCTTCAACATCGCTTCCGCTTCATGACGAGCTGTCCGCCCCGTCAAGCGATCGCCCCAACTCTCGCTGCAGATGCCTCCTATGGGGTCCAGTGTAGGTCACGGACACGCTGGGATTCAAAATGCAAAACTGCCGACAGAACTCGTCAAGCTTTCCCAAACAGTTCGGATGCACTCGCCACTCTTCACCACTATGCCCCGTAACGATCAGGCAAGGTCGCTCCCAATCGTCATGAACGGAAATCCGCGCAATCTCTGCTGTAGCAATCCGATCGATGTCGCTGGGCGTAAACCAACACAGATCATGCTCGTGGAGTTCGATGCCCCATCGAAGCGGGTGAAGCCAATTCCAAGTCAGCTTAATTGCGCCAGATAGGCAAAAGATGGGTAGCGCGAAAAACAACAGACCGACAACGATTCCCCACAAGCTTTGCCCGTCCGCGAACAAGCGCCTCGCCGCAACTAAAGAAACAGGGACCACGAAGGCACAAACCAGATAGCTGCCGACAACTGCATACAGCATCGACCTGGAGTCTGTCGAAAACACGAACTCAAACACATTCGCCGCGTCGTCACTCGTGTTACTTTCAGCCATCATGAAAGTCATTCTCTGGGCCGTTCCGTGGCGTTTAGTCGGCGCGCCGTAGTTGATATTGCGGAGTAGTCTGCTTCTGTAGCGGTACTCCGCAAATTGTCAACGCCATCCACTCACACGGCAAGCGTAGGTTCGAGTCGACGCGAAAACAGAGCTCCCAACAGTCCGCTCCACAACGCTTCGACCGCATGTTTCCGTTAATCGAGTTCGAGAATCACCAACCGCACCAGCATCTCGTCGATTGGCCTCGTGAATACGAGCAGCTCGCCCGGAGATCGCCCCTGATACAAAAGATGGAATGGTTTCTCAGCGCCAAGGGCGGGCCCATCGCTACCAACGTTAACGACGCAGTCGATGTAGTAGAAGGGCGGCCAAGAGAACGACTTCTGTTGAAACGTGCCCGACACCATCACCGCGTCGGTTGCTGAGTCGGAAAACCCAACAGTGCCTCCCGAACCTTCGATCGGCTTCGTCGCAGGCCGATACCGGATCCCCCCAGTAACGAAGGCACTGGGATAGTCAGGGCCATAGCTCCCGATACACTGAGCAATATCGATCGTTGCCCAGATCTCGGGTTCGATCGAGAACCCCTTGAACAGTTCCGCAGGGTCCGATACGTCAAACCAGTACATCGTGAGGTCGCCTTGGCGTAAGCTCGGTAGCGACTTCGTAAGCGCTTGCCAGTCGTCGACCGCACAAACGGCAGTGCCAATCGTACCGCCGCGTACCGGTTTTCGGAGCCTACTAAGCGCAAGGTGTAAGACACATCCGAGTACTCCGACCATGACGAGCATGGTCACGAGGCGGAATCTCAGCAGTCGCGACGGGAATCGCATGTCACCTCATCATCGTGTGATGGCAACGGCAACGCATTGGGCTGGCACTCGTTGATCGACACCAGGGGATCCGATCGGACGCATCGGCTCGCCTTCATCTAGCGGTGTAGGATTGCAACGTCGCATCGCGTCAAAGTGCATTGTAACGCGAATGCGACGACGAATCCTCGACCGTCGTTTCTGGGCGTTCAGCCAGCCACACGTTCCAACTCCACCACGGCACGGTGCAGTTCGTCGACGAGCGGGCCCGGCCGCGTGCGCAAGAGAACGTCGGCCACTTGGCGGTAATACCAGAGCGTGCCGTCTTGGCCGCCATTGAAGCGCTGCCAGATCTCCGGACCCAGCACGCGAAAGTCGCGGAGGATCGACGTGACGTTGTGCAGCTTGTCGGCCGTGATCACCAGATGGACCGACGCGTCGGCCTCGGGCAATCGCGCCAGGTAAGCCGTCTTGCGCTCGCGCCAGGGCGGCTTGGGGATCGTGTCGGCGTCGGTGCAGCCGTCGACGATCGCGGCCACGCGCGGTCCGAAGCGGCGCTCGATTTCCGCCCGCGTCGGCGCGCCGCCCTGATCTTCGACCGCATCGTGCAGTAGCGCCGCGATGGCCGTGTCTTCGTCGGCCCCGTGTTCCAACACGATCGCCGTGACGGCCAACAGGTGGGCGACGTAGGGCGTTTGCGATCCCTTGCGGAGCTGGTCGGCGTGCAGCGCGGCGGCGTATTCAAGCGCTTCGCGAAACCGCTCGGAAATTGGCATCGACGACACGTCTAGTTCGCGTTGAACGGCCGAGTGGCAACGCGTCCGCCCTGCCCACCTTCGTGCAAGTCGAACTCGGCCCAGATCGGCATATGATCCGAGATCAACAGCGCGTCGTCAACGGTGAGGTTGAACTCGCGAATCATGTCGAACACGCCCCAGCGGCCCAGGTATTCGGTCGTCGCCGCGCCGGAAAATACGATGTTGTCATACAGCTTGCTGCCGCGCGTGTTGGTGGCCACTCCGGAGATGACCCAACGAATCTGTGGCAATTGGCCGAGCAGGCCCAGGTGCTGATCGTCGACGTTGAGATCGCCCAGGATGATCACGTCGTCCTCGCCCCGCGGATCGTCGCGCACCGCGCGAAACACGCTGGCCAGAGCGTCCAACTCGGTGTCGGTTTCGTCCGGGTCGGTGTGGATGTTGACCAGCGAGAACGTAAAGGCCTGTTCCGGCGACGGACCGCGCACGCGGAACCAGCCGACCAGCGGCTCGCGGTGCAACAGGTCGTCGGGATCCGCGACGGTGTACAGCGACGACCGATCGATCTCGATGCTGGCCGTGTCAAAGATGAAGGCGTATTGCTCCTTGCTGTGGGAGCGGCCGAGGCGCGGGCCGATGACGTAGTCGTAGTGCCGCCCGCCGGCGTTGATCGCATCGATGAACTGCGGCAGGATGTCCTGCTTCGAGCGAATCTCTTGAATGGCCACGACGTCGAAGTGGCGAATGATTTCTGCCAGGAAGGCGCGGACGCGCGGCTTGCCGAGTTTCGTTTCTCCGAATACTTGAATATTGAACGAAGCGACGCGGATCGCGTTGGCCGTGCGGTCGACCTTCGGCAGCGGTCTGCCCGGGGCGTGGCCGCTGGCGCTGGTTCCGTCGCGCGGAACGACGATCAGCTTCTCGAGCCCTTCGATCTTGTAGTGCTGCAGGAAGAACCAGCCACCGCCAGCCATCGCGGTAGCAACGATAAAGGCCATGAAACGTCGCATGAGCCCCTCCATGGGCAAGCAAGGACGGCGTGCGCAGATCCGAGCGGTCGCCAACGCCGGCGACCGGGCAATTTGGGCGGAGGAGGATAGTCGAAGTCGGCGGCCGACTCCAGACCACTCTGAGCAGCGTCACGGTTGGAGCGCGGCAGCAGCGCGCAGGGAGGCGCGTCGTGGCAAGCGGTGACGTAAAGTTCCGGCCGACAGCAGGCGGTCGCCGGCCAGTTCGCGCCCGGGCGCAACGCCGTGCTAGCGGGTGGCTTCGCGAACCAGGTGCCGCAGTTCCGGCACGACGATCTTCTCGACGGCCAGCCGAACGGCCGCCGGCGAGCCGGGCATCGTGAGCACGATGGTGCGGTGCATCAATCCGCCAACGGCGCGGCTGAGCATCGCGGCCGGCCCGATCTCCGCATAGCTGAGAAATCGAAACAGCTCGCCGTAGCCGGGCAACGGTTTGGTCAATAGCCCGGTGACGGTCTCAAACGTTTGATCGCGGCCGCTCAGGCCGGTGCCGCCGGTCAACAGTACCGCGGCGATTGCTGCGTCGTCGCGCCACTGTTCGAGCAACGGCCGCATGCGGTCCGGCTCGTCCGGGATGATTTCGCGCGCGACCACCGAAAAGCCGGCCTCGCCAAGCAGGTCGCACAAGAGCTGTCCGCCGGTGTCGGTCGCCAGCGTGCGCGAATCGCTGACCGTCATGATGGCGCAAGCAACCCGGTCGGGCGAGGTGTCGCGATGCTTGTCAACGACGTTGCTCATGGTCGATCTAGTGTAACCGGAACGTGTCGCTGGCTGGTGCGTGCGATCGGAGTCTCACGGCCGCTTGCGGCGTGGCAGCGCGGACCGTGGGAGGTGTTGTGGCGGCACATCTAGGAGCGAAACGGCTCGAATGGGGGTCGATCGCGCGGCGGAAAAAGACCGAGTTTTCCAATACTGTGGATGCCTAGTATACTGAATGAGTCAGGGCGGTCCCATTTCGACGTCCGCCGCGGACCGCCGTACACTCGACTTCCTTTCGCGTCCCGGGTCCGTCACGTGCGATTTCTCTTGCCAGCGCTGTCGGCTTGCTGCGTGCTGGGCGGCATGATTGCCGGTCTCGCCCGGGCCGACGTGTTTGAGCTGCATCAAGGCGGCGCGGTCCACGGGACGTTGGTCAACCGGGATGAGTCTCCGCGGAAGACGTTCGTCGTCAAGACGGCCTCGGGCGGGCAGGTCGCACTCGAAGCGGAACAGGTCAAGTCGATTCGGCGGCAGAGTCCGGCCGAGATCAAATACGACGAGATTCGGGCCCGATTCGCCGACACGGTCGAAGACCAGTGGAAGCTGGCCGAATGGTGTCGCGAAAATCGGCTGCTGCGGCAACGGCGAACCCACCTGGAACGGATCGTCGAGTTGGACCCCGACCACGCCAAGGCCCGCCGCGGCCTGGGCTATAGCCGGATCCAAGGCCGCTGGGTCACGCGCGAAACCATGATGCGCGAAAACGGCTACCAGCGCTACAAGGGCGCGTGGTTGTTGCCCGAAGAAATCGAGATCAAAGAGCGCGAGCGGAAGGAAGAACTGGCCCGGCTGGAGTGGGCCGGCAAATTGAAGCGCTGGCGCCGCTGGCTCGACTCGGACAAGGCCGGCCAGGCCCTGGCCAACATCAAGGCGATTGACGATCCGTACGCCGCCGACGCCCTGGCCCGAGAGCTAAACGACACCAAGCAGCCGGCGCCACGGCGCGTGCGATTGCTGTACGTCGAAGCGCTCGGCCGGCTGCAAGCCAATTCCGGAATCGACGCGCTGGTCAACGCATCGCTCTACGACGCCGACGAGGAAGTACGACTATCGAGCCTGGACCAGATCGTCGACCATAACTATAAGCCGGCGGTGGCCATGTACGTGCGCGCGTTGCGCCACAAGCAAAACGGCATCGTCAATCGGGCCGCCTATTGTCTTGGGAAAATGAAGGACCCGGCGGCGATCGGCCCGTTGATCTCCGCGCTGGTCACCGAGCACTCGTTCAAGATCCAACAGGGCCAGTCGGGACAGACTTCGGCGACGTTCGGAAGCGGCCCGGGAACCAGCGGCGGAGGCGGCTTTTCGTTCGGCGGCGGAGGCGTCAAGACGATCAAGCGCCAGTTTGAGAACCGCGAAGTCTTGCGGGCGCTGGTCGCGCTGACCGGGACCAGCTTCAACTACGACGAGCGCGCCTGGAAGAAATGGTACGCGGCGCAACGCAGGCCCTCGTCGCTCGACGCGCGGCGTGACGCGCCGGCCCAATAAAGCGAGGCCGAGAACCATGCCCACCGTTGCCGTCTTGGGCGCAAGCGCCGATCGAGCGAAGTTCGGCAACAAGTCGGTGCGAGCCCATGCGCAGGCCGGTTACGAGGTGTTTCCGGTCAACCCCAAAGGCGGAACGATCGAAGGCTTGCCCGTCTATGCGTCGCTGGCCGACGTGCCGGCCGATCATCTCGACCGCGTCAGCGTGTATCTGCCGCCGCCGGTCGGCTTGGAAACGCTCGACGCGATCGCGGCGACCGGCTGCGATGAAGTCTGGTTCAATCCCGGCAGCGAGAGCGCGGAGATCATGGCCAAGGCCAAAGAGCTTGGCCTGCGCGCGGTGGCTGCGTGCAGCATCGTCGACTTGGGGCTGAGCCCGAGCCAGTTTCCTTGAGCGTCGCGCGTGGTAACGCCGTTCCGTAGTCAACAACTAGCTGCAGCAGCGAAGCGTGACAGAGCGCTACGCTACGCGGCCTGTTCGGCCACGCGCAGATTCGCCCGACGCTTCGGGAACCAGCCCTCGCCGAGCACCGATAGCGCCACACGATCTTCGAGATTCGGCCGAAAGATCGTCAGCAACACCAGCGGCAGGTACCACGCCATATACAGCCCGCCACCGTCCGGGTGCCAGAACTGCGTTGCCAGCATAACCGCGGCCGAACAACTCAGCAGCGTGCCCAAGTTCTTTTGCGGCGGCCACAGCGCCAGGCTGATCGCGAAAGCACCCAGTGCCACCAAGACCGGATAGCGGTAGACCGGATCGATGATCCCAAAGCCCCAGAACCCTTCGAGTTTGGCCGGAGCAAGACTCGTCCAGCCAAACATCTGCTGTACCTGCGACCAAAAACCCGCCAGGTCGTTCGACGTGAAGGCAAGCGAGCCGACGAGGATTGCCAGCGTGATGAACACGCCGAGCGAAAACCGCAGCAGGCCGCGCTGCCAATAGAAGGCCAGCCACAACGGCAACAGGAAGACCGGGTAGTAGATCACGCCGATCGCCAAACCAATGAACATGCCCGAGATGAGCGGCCGGCGATAGGCCTCGACAGCCCAAACCAACAGGGCCGCCGGCAGCACGTGGTCTACCCGGCCGGTCAGTTGGGCCGTGTAAGGCAGCAGGAGGTACAGCGTGGCCGCGGCGATCCCGGCGCGGATGTTGTCGAAGTGTCGATACCCGATCAGCACCATCCCGGCGACGATCGCTAGGTGGGACAAGATCGCCATGGTACGGGCCGTCGCGCGGCGGACCATGTCGCGTCCCAAGTCGCCGTCGTGCGGCGCCGGACGCGATGTATTGCCGACGAAAATCAGTTGCGTCGAGATGCTCGGCAGCACGTGCAGCAACGGATAGCCGGGGCCATGCGCGACGAGGCTGTCATCCTCCGGCGCGGGCGACTCGCCGGCGCGGACTTGCTCGGCCCGTTTGGCACCGGCCAGGTCCCCGGGTCCCGGTTCGCTGTTGACGACGTTGGCCATCAAGAAGAGGAACAGCGAGATCCCCGAAAACGTCATTGCGCCGACCGTCAGGTTCGGCTCCAACAGCGGGCGACGAACCATCAATGGATCGAGCAGCAGCCGAACCATGAAGATGGCGCTCGTGACGAACAGCCAAATGTAGCCGGCCTGCTCGATGTTCGGACTTTCGTGCGACAGCCCGTACTCGACAAGCACGACGCCCGGCGCCAAGAGAACCAGGCAAACTAAGTCCAGATTGCGCACGCTCCACACGCGATTGAACTTGAAGAACAACGCGATCATCATGAACGACGACAAGTAGACCCAGGTGGTGGGGTCGACCCTCGTGTATTGAAAGAGGATGTCGCTCATGCGTGTGCGCCGCCGTGAAAGCGAGCAGGAGTGATCCCCGCTGCGGTTAGCTGCGCGATTATCGACTTGCCGTTCCGCCCCGTTTCTCGACACGCCGCGGCGAACCCCGACGCACCTTGAAGAATAAGCAATTGGCACGCATTTGCAAGGAGCCGCGCCCGATCAAGATGCGAGTCAAAACGCCCGACAATCGGCCGCCGATCGAACGCAGAGCGGTCCAACGTGGGGCTATTTGCCCAGGCGATCCCGCGCCTCGTCGGCCCAAGGACTGTCAGGAGCCAGACGCAAGAACGCTTCCCAGTGCCGTGCCGCTTCGTCGCCACGGGCGGCTTCGTCCAAGATGCGGCCCAGATGATAGTGCACGTCGGGATAGTCGTCGTGATAGGCCAGCGCTCCGCGAAACGCCGCGATCGACAAGTCCAACTCGCCCAGCTCCGCCAAAACGCACCCCAGGTTGGCCCGCGCTTCGACGTAGTCTTCGTCCAATTCGATGGCGGCGTAGTACCGCTCACGAGCCGCCGTCAGGTCGTGCATTTGGTAGAGCAATTCGGCCAGCAGAAAGCACAGCTCGGCGCTGGGGCCGCCGGCGGCCATAGCGGCGCGATACATTTCGGCCGCCGCTTCGACGCGGCCTTCGTCTTCGAGCTGGCCGGCTAAATAGACGATTTCGGCAGGCGTGCTCGGCATGAGCCCACCCTCTGCATCGGCAAAGGCCAATATGTCGGCCGAGAACGCAACGCTGGCCGGAACGCTCGACGGTTCGTCGTCGACGTGGTCGGCAAAGTCGAAGTGCAATTGCCCGCCAGGCTCGAACAGCTCGTCCCCTTGCCGCACCAGCAACTGCTTGCCCTGCACGATGATCGACAACTGCGCCAACGGTCGCTTGACGCCGGGCAGATAGCGCGACAGCGCCGTCAACTTGCGCTCGATCTCGGCCGCTGACATCCCCGCGGCCAACAGCTCGGTCAGCCGCCGGGCCGTGGCTACTTCCTGAAAGTCGAAGTACGGCAGTCGGCGCACCTCGCGCACCGGCACGATCCAGCCCCGCCGCTGCCAACGGCGAATTACCGACACCGAAACATCCAGCAGCTTGGCCAGCATGGCCGGAGTGTACAGCCGATGCAGGTGTTGCTCGTGATCGACCAACCCCAACCGCTGCCAAAGTTGCGTTTCGCTGATGACTTCCAAACTGCCACTGTCTACGGCGGCGCGCAGCGCCGGGTCGAATGGCTCGTCCAACGATCTGCCAGACAGTGGCGGTTCGTTCTCGCCAACGACCAACAGCGAGGCCGTGGCGTCTTGCCGTTCGACGACCGCCCCGCCATGGCGTCGAATCAATTGCTGCGCTTCGCGTTTCGACATGCCGGCCAGCTTGCCCAACAGCGCAACACGATGTCCGGCAAGCAGTTCGTCGGCCGAACACTCGGAAGTGATAGTCATGCCCGGCTCCATCCAGGGAGCAAACGACCCAGACGCGTCCAACGCGATGGCCAGTTAGCGGCGGCCCGCTGCCGGCGCTTTGACAAGCTTATTTGACCTGCAGCGACTGAATTCACGAGACTCAGTAGTCTGGCAAACGGGTCCGCGGGTGTCAATCATCCGGCAGCGGTAGCCCGACTCCACAAAGCCGGCGGCGCGGCAAACCCACGGCGCGATCCTACACGAAGTTACGCTCAGCGGGCAACTGGCGTGACGGAATCCGTTCCAACGAAGAAGGCACGAACCTCACGGTCCGTGCCTTCGTTGCTCGATCCACCTTGTTGATCGATTGTCGACTACGTTTCGGGGTCGCCCGTGGCGGCATTCGGATCCAAATCGTCGATCGGGCCGATCTGTTCGTTGGGATCCAGGCTTGGCTTTTGCGTGGCGTTGTCTTGTCCGGAGCTCGGGCTCTCGGCCCCTTGAGCCGGAGTCGGTGCGTACGTCGTGCCGGGCTGCGCCGGAGTCGGCACGGCCGTGGCTGGCACGTTGACGGGCACGCTGGCCGGCGGCAAGACCACGCCGGTCGACGATCCGCAGCAGACCGGCTCGCACGGATAGGCCACCGGCACGCGTTGGGTGTAGGTTACCGGGACGCGCTTCTCGACGACGCGCGGCACGCGGACCGCTTGCTGTACGGCCTCCATTCGGCAGACCTGGACCGGATATTGCTCAACTTTCTCTTCGGTCACCATGCGGCACGTGGTTACCGGAATCCGCCGCACGACTTCCTCTTCGACCATGCGACATACCTTGACCGGCGTTTGCTGCTCGACGCGCTCGACGACCTGACGATAGGTGGTCACCGGTACCCGTCGAACTTGTTCTTCGGCCACCATGCGGCAGACCTGAACCGGAACCTTGCGCACGACTTCCTCGTTGACCATGCGGGCGACTTGGACCGGCACCTTGCGCGTCACGACGCGTTGGACGTACGTCGTTTGCGGTACTTGTTGGGCCACGACGTTGGGTTGCCAAACGCGACGCGTCGTCACCGTACCCGGACATTGTTCGGGAACCCAGGTCAAGCCCGGGCGCTGGTACGTCACTGTGCCGGTCGTCGGGTCGACGACGTTGGCACGCGGCAGCCACCGCAGGCGCGTTCGCGTGGGGCCGGGCGTAACAAACGCCTGGTCGACGAACTGCCCCTGATCCGAATAGACCGTGCGATACGTGGTCACCGGCTCCGTCACGGTGCAGGCTTCCTCGCGTTCGGCCGTCTCCATGACTTGCCGTTGCACAATGTAGCGCTCTTCGCGCTCTTGTGTTTCGTAGACCGGCCGGTTGACGGTGTAACGCTCTTCGCGCTCCGAGGTTTCCGCGACCGTCCGGGTCACGTCGTAGCTCGTGTCGCGCATCTGCGTTTCCCAGACCGGCTTGAGCACCTTGTAGCGCTCTTCGCGCTCGCTGGTCTCGGTGACCGGGCGGGCGACCGTGTAACGCCGCTCGCGCATCTCGGTCTCGAACACCGGGCGGTAGGTCGTTTGCTGCACCTCGTCGTAAACCGTCTCGGTTTCGATGCGGTACGCCGTTACCTGCTGCTCGTCGTAGACCGTTTGATATACGATGCGATACGTCTGGCAAAATTCTTGCGAAAAGGCCGACGCCGCGAAAACCGCGGGAATGAGAAAAGCCACTGCTCGGACCATACCGTGTTACTCCGCTCGCTTCTCGAGCCAATTCAACCAAGGATTCGATCTGACGGGCGCTCGTGTCCCTCGCCATGACGGCGCCTATTGCGCCGCTAACTCCCTATCTTGCAAGTCTGGCCGAACCGCGCGACCGCGGCAAATAATTTTGCGCAGCGCGGAAGCCGAATTCCCGCGAAAAGTATTGCTCACGGAATGACTTGCGGCGGCAATTTTTTTTTGAAGTTTCGGGACACGCCGGCCGAAACGAAGATTCCGCCTGGCGACGCAAAGGCTTGCCCAAAAACGGGTTGCCAACTGCCGCTTGCCTAACCGTCAAGGTCTACCATCGAACCAGCTAGCACAACCGGATGAGCCGCTTGTCGCCAGCGCCAGCCGATCGCTGAATCGAACGGACCCCGCGCCGAGAGGATGCTCGTTAGGTGACGGTCCGCGGCGGGAGCCCGGACGAAATTGAGGCGCACAACAACGCCGTCCAGCTACGGCGCCGGTTGCGGCGCGCGGTCTCGCAGCGCGCGTAGCGTCGAAGTGGCTTCGACGCGAATGTCGGCCGGGGCATCGCTATCGCGCAGCTTGGCGACGGCCGTTTCTAATACATCCAAGTCGGCCGTCGGGTTGTTCTTCGACAGTTGTTCGGTGGCGCGCAGCGCGTTGATCGTGATCAACGACCGCTTGAACGGCCGCATCTTTTCCTCCTTCTCCACGGCGATACCGGCCTCCTCCTCCTGGTCGAGCATTTCGTCGAGTACTTCGACCGACGCCGAGTCGCCCAGGTGTGCCAAGCGCACCGCCGCGTTGTAGCGCACGTCGGGATGGCTGTCTTCGAGCATGAAGCGCAGCTTGTCTTGATACCGCTCGCCGCCGATCACTCCCATCGCCACCGCGGCCGACGCACGGGTCCGCGGATCGGAATCGGCCGCCGCTTCGAGGAGTGCTTCGCGCAGTTGCTCGTTTTCCACAAACCGCTGATCGGCCGGGTCGAACTTCGACGCCAACAGCGCGATTCCTTCGATGGCCGCCCGGCGCGCGTCCGACTCGCGCTCGTCGCGCTGGGTCGTGGCGACCTTGATCAGGGTCGGCAATCCGTCGTCCACACGAAACTCGCCCAACGCCCGACTCAAATAAATACGCAGCGTGATCGGCCGCTCGTCCATGCTGCCGGCCTCGAGCTCGTCGTCGAGAATTTCGGCCAGTTTGGCCGCCAATTCAGAATCGACGGTCAATTGCGGCTGCGCCGCGTTTCGCTCCGACCGCAGGGCGTTTGCCAGATTGAACGCGGCCTGCCAGCGGGCCTCGTTGTTGCGCGACAAGTCGCGTACATACGCGTCGCGATCGGTGCCCATGTGCGCCAGCCAATTAAACATCAGCCAGATCATCACGATCACAACGACGATCACGCCGGGCACGACGAACAACTGCAAGATGAAGCCCGCGCTGGGCGGTTCGACCGGCGGGAGCGCGTCGTCGGGCGAGAATCGCTCCGTCGGCGGCTGGCTTGACGACATGGCTGGCACTCAAAGAAGGATTCGACGATAAAGCTAGTGTAGGGGGCCGCAGGGGGCCGTCAAGGGAAGGCGTTGGCTCGCCGCGCCGACCGACACGCTGTCGGACGATTCAACGCGCGCTTTTTTCATGCACTATTTCGACCTCACCTTGCCGACGCCCGAGGAAAACCTCGCGCTGGACGACGCGCTGTTGGAAGAGGCCGAAACAAGCGAAGCGCCGCGCGACACGTTGCGCATCTGGGAATCGCCCGAGCCGTTGGTGGTCCTGGGCAGAAACTCCCACGCCGAGGCGGAAGTCAACCTTGCGTTCTGCCGCGAACGGGCAGTGCCTGTGCTTCGCCGGGGTAGCGGCGGCTGCGCCGTAATGGTCGGACCGGGCGTGCTCGTGTACGCCGTGGTGCTGAACTACGACGCGTATCCGGCGCTACGGGCCCTGGACGCCGCGCATCGATTCGTCTTGAACAAGACGGCCGACGCCCTGCGCGCTTTCGCCCCGGAGATCCAACAGCAAGGCACCAGCGATCTGGCGATCGACGGCCGCAAGGTCTCTGGCAATAGTCTCCGCTGCAAGCGGCGCAACTTTCTCTATCACGGCACCGTGTTGTACCAGGCCGACGTGGAGTTGCTCGCCCGATGTCTCGTCATGCCGCCGCGAGAACCCGAATATCGCCAGTCACGGCCACACGCCGCGTTCGTTACGAACTTGCCGGCCGACGGGGCGGCGCTGCGCACTGCGCTGCAAAGCGCCTGGCAGGCCGAGCCGGCCACAGTCGATTGGCCCCGCGCGCGGGTGGCGGAGTTGGTCGCATCGCGGTACGGTCGCGCGGAATGGAACCTGCGGCACTGAGCCGCCGGACACGGTCGCAGCGGCGGCGTTGATCCGGCCGCATCGAAGCCGAGCGCGCTACACAAGTCCCCACTTCTTACGCAGATACCACTCGCAACTGACCAGCCCAACGAACAACAGGAAAAACGGCCACGTGTCCCACGGCGTGTGTTTCACTTGGACTTCGATTTCCATCTCGATCGGTCGTTGCTTCATCCGCGCGAGCAGGTCGGGCAGTTCCTCCGGAGCCAGCGACTGCCCACCCACGTCGCGGGTCATCGCGGCCAGGCTTGCCAACAACGTCGGGTCGGCCACGGCGTTGTCGAGTTCCAGGTCTTGCTGGAAGACGAGGAATCGAGACCGGGCGCTCCCGAGCGGTTCGTTGTCGTGCCGCGCGGTCACCTGGATTGCGTAGTCGCCGGCCAGCCGTGTTTCGTCGAACGTGCCCGATACGTGATCCCCGCGGCGCACCAGGTTGACCGCGTCGGTCGATTCGTCGGGCGAAACCACTTCAACCGTGAATTGGGCATCTTGCAGCGGTTCGCCATCGGCAGAGATGGCGCCGGCCGTGAACTCGACGCGCTCGCGCGGCGCGAATCGCCGCCGTGCCAGTTTGACCCAGACGTTTCCCTCGCTCGATTCGTCCTTGCGTGACAGCCACAAAACGACCTGGCGCCAGAAGCGTTTGTGCTGCGGCTCAAACCCTTCCATCCACCAGTGCCAGGTCGAGTCGCCGGCAAACGCCATGACGCGGCCACCGGCCTCTTGCACGACCAACAGCGGCTGTTGCGCGGGTGTTTCGGCCAGTACCTGGGCCGTGGGCTTCGGCGCGCCAAGCCGGTTTGCGCCTTCCAACGGCGGCAGCGCGTCCCAGATTCGTTCGCCGGTCGGTGCCTGACCCAATGCCATCAAGTAGTGTCGCTCGCCCAGCGGCTTTGCCGGAACCATGCGCACCGGGCCGCGCAATTGCACGTCGGACCGAATCGCATCGCCCAAGCGCTGGCGTTCGCGTACATCCATCGCCACCGGCAGCACGTCGCGCAGCGGCGTCGACTCGTAGCCGCCCGGCCCAAACGAATGAAACCCTCCGAGCATCGCCAGTCCGGCGCCCCGCTTGACCACGCCGGCCAATTGTTCGAGTTCTTCGGGCGTCAGCAGCGAGGAATCGACGTCGCCCAAGATGTACACGTCGTACTTGCCCGGCTGAAACCGCTCCAACAAGTCGCCCGGACGTCGATTCGGATCGCGCGGGTCGAGCCGCACGTAGTCGACCTTGATGTCGGGCGAAGCATCGAGCGAGCGGCGGAGAAACTTTTGGTCGACGCGCAGCGCACCTTCCAAATACAGCACGTTGACGCCGCCCTTGAGCACCGTGACGAACGTACTGAGCTCGTTGTTGGTCGTGACCAGCTCACCAGGCTGCTCGGCGGCGCGGAGCGTGAGTTTGTACTCGCCGGGCGTTTGCGGCACGGTTGCCAGGTTGATTGGGATGGTCTCGTCGGTTTGCCGCGCTTCGACCGAGACGCTGCTGGCAGGCTCCATTTCGCCCGACGGCGCTTCGAACAGAAGCTGCACGGGCACCGACTGCCCCCCGAATCCGTCGATGCGTGCCATGCCATGCACGGCCAGTTCGTTCTTGACGTAGACGGTTTGGTTGACGGACAGATCCTTGAGCGCGACGTCGCGCGCTTGCCCCAACCCGCGCGGCTGGCCAAACGCCAGCGTGTAAAGCGGATAGCCAAGATCGGCCAGGCGCCGCGCAGGTCCCTGAGGCGGTACGTCGCGCGGAGCATAGGCACGCTGCGCGCCGTCGCTGAGCAGGACAACGCCGATCAAGCGCTTGCCCATCTCGCGGCGCAAGACGTCCTCGAGCGCGCCACCAATGGCCGACTGCTCTCCTTCCGCGCCGTCCGACAGGTCGACGAGGCCCTCCGAGAAATCGATTGGATGCACGGCCGAGTCAAACGTGTAGATCCGCACGTCGAAGTCCTCGGCCAAGGAGCGCAGCGTGGTCAGCGCATCGTGGATGGTGGCCTGCACCATTTCCCAGCGCGACTTACCACCCACGGCATCGGCGATTTGCATGCTCCGTGAACGATCGACCAGTACGGCCAGCGTCGCCGAGCGGGGCTTCGTCGTGGTGGTGACCAGCGAGGGCCGCAACATGGCGAACATGGCCAGCACGATTACGCCGACGCGCATCGCCACGAGCACGAGTCGGCGGCGGCGCGAGAGCCGATGCCGCGGCAATCCCAACAGCGTCAGCAGCAACACCAGCGCCAGCGCCGCCGCGCTGACCGCCGCGTAACCGCCAACCGGATTGAAGTACCACTGGCTCATGATGCGCTCTGTGGAACCTTATCTCTGTCGCGCGACGCCGACGCCGCCCGCACGGCCAACTGCGCCGTGCGCGAAGGCCGATCGGACGTGTCGTAATCCTGGTAGAACCGATTCGAAAGCACCTGCTCCAGGGCGAGAACGACCACCAGCAGGATTATCAGCAGCGGGTACAACTCCTGCCCCACGCGGACTTCGCTCACGCTACGGTCGATTTCGTCGCGGCCGCGCGCCAAGTGAAATGCACGCTCGCCGAACACACCGGCCAGGTCATCTTGCGTGACGCGATTCAGCTCGCTGGTTTCCGGCGGCAGGTTCGCGCTAAATCCCAACTGTGCGCCCTCTTGCGGGCCGCCGGCCCGAACGCGGTAATTGCCGGGCTCGGAGGTCGAAGCCACGACCAGGGCGTTTTGATCGTCGTCGACCGGCGTGCGAATCTGGTCGCCACGCGGGGTGGTGAGCGAATAGATCGGAAACCGGCGATCCGCGCCGAGATGGATGACCGCCGTATCGCCGGTCAGATAGTTGAGCCGCTGCTCGCCGCCGCCGACCAGATAGAGTGCCAGCTCATTGGCCAACATCACGAACGGCCACGGCTGTTCGCCGGTCGGCAGCAGGTTCCACGTATCCCGCCGGCTGGCCGGATCGGAAATCGGCGTCGTCAACGTCAGCACACGGCCCTTGCCCAGCGGACGTTCGATGATGGCCGGTTGGCCGTTCGAGTAGCGCAGCACCACGGCCGAACCTTCGGCCAACTGGCCCAGTTGCCAATGCCGAAACACCGGAAACGACTCCCAAGGCACCGCGCCGGCCAATGAACGAAACTTTTGCAACAGCGGATGCTGGTAGTTCTCCGGCGCCAGGTAGGCCTCGCTTGCCCGCCATTGCCGCACGAGCGTGCCGGGCAATAGTTCTTGTGCCAGGGGCTGGTTGAACGAATCGACTGGCGCCGCATTGCGACCCAGCGCGATCGCCACGCCGCCTCCTTCGGCCGCAAAGGCTTGCAGCTTCTGCCAAACGTCTGGTTCCAACGGTCGTGGATCGAGGACGCACACGGCGCCGTACTGATCGAGCGATGCGCCAGCCAACTGTTCGGTCGTGACTACGTCGCACTCGAACGCCGCCTCGCCTTTGATGCGCATCGAGTAAGGCGCCAGGGCTTCGGACAAAAACAGTGCATATTCGTCGGCTGTCCGCGAGGCGTCGTCGGGCGCGGCAATCAGAATCCGCCACGCGGGGCGCACCTCCACGCTGAACCAGCGCGTGTCGTCGCACGCCATGCTGTCTTCGCCGACCAGTTTCAAATAACCCTGGTGAAAACCGGGCTTGAGGCCGCGAAGGCGGAAGTCGGTGCGCTGCGTTTCGTTGGGTTTGAGAGTGAACGCGGCCCGGCTGCGAATGCTTGGTTGATTCGTGGCCGGATCGACCAGGTAGAGTTCGACAGTGCGTTGTTCGGCAGGTCCGACGTGTGTCAGGTCGCACTCGATCCGCAATGGGCTGTTGCGCGACAGGACCTGACCGGAAAGCCGCAATTCGCCCAAGCCGACGTTCGTCGGATCTTTGACGCCCACATCGATCAGATAGACGCCCACTTCGGCCGCGGCATCCAATTGGCGCTGGAAGGCGCGCATCGCGTCGGCCGACCAGGCGGCACGCGACAGATCGGTAAACACGTAAATCTCTTTGCGCGGTTTTTCGCTTTCGTTGACCAACGCCAGTGCCGACTCGAGAGCCAACGAAAGTGGCTGCGCCATCTGGTCCGCGTTGAGCCGTTCGATCCGCTGCCGGGCCGCGCCCAAATCGACCGAAAATGCCGCCGATGCACTCCGCGAATCGACGACGGCCACGTCGCTATCGGCCGGCAATTGGGGCAGCAGCCAGTCGGCAACCTCGCGCGCAACGTCAAGTCGCGTCTGGTTGCCCTGCCGGTATTGCATACGCGGATTTGTGTCGAACACCAACGCCGCGGCGACCGGCGCTTCTTGGTCCAACACGCCCGAGCCCACGATGCTGGGCCGGGCCAGCGCCAACGCCAACAATCCCAGCAGGGCGCAGCGCAGGGCAAGCAGCAGCCAGTGGCGCAGGCGAACCTGGCGCCGATTGGCCTGCTCGCGCCGCTGAATGAAACGCAGTGCGGGAAACTCCAGGTGCTTGGGCTGCTGGCGCATGATCAAGTGCAGCACGATCGGGACCACAATCGTGCCGGCACCAGCCAGAAATGCGGCGTGAAGGAATGTCATGTTTCGCCTGTCGCGACGGTTCCCGTCGCGCCTAGTACCGCGCTTTGCGGTTGACCAGGTATTCCATCAAGGCCCGATCGAACTGCATGCTGGTGTCGAGCTGCACGTAGTCGATTCCGTTTTGAAAACACTCGCGCCGGTAGAGGTCGCAGAAGTTGTTGATTTCGCCGAGGTAGTCCGCCCGAAAGCTGCCGGCGTCGATTTGTACCCGCTCGTGCGTTTCCGGCTCCTCGAATTCGATCGTGCCGTCGAAGGGGAAATGGACTTCGGCTTCGTCCAACACGTGAAACAGAATCACGTCGTGGCCGCCGTGCCGCAGGCGGCGCAGCGCGCTGATGATCGGCTCCGGATCGGCGAACAAGTCGGTAAACAGCATCACCAGGCTGCGGTGGCGCAGCATTGCGGCGATCTGCACGATGCTCTTGGCAATGTCGGTCTGCCCGGAGGGACGCAAATTGGCCAACATCGAGAGCACGTTGCCCAACTGGGCCCGCTTGGACCGCGGCGGCAGGCTCTGGCGAATCTTGTCGTCAAACGTGATCAGGCCGACCGGATCCTGTTGGTGGATCATCAAGTAGCAGAGCGCAGCCGCCAGGCAAATCGCGTAGTCGAACTTGGTCAGCTCCTGCCGGTAGGTGTAGGCCATCGACCGGCTGAGATCCATCACCAGATAGCCGGTGATGTTGGTCTCGGCCTCAAACTTCTTGATGTAGTACTTGTCCGTCTTGGCGTAGACCAGCCAATCGATGTCGCGCGGGTCGTCGCCCTGGGCATACTTTCGATGTTCGCTGAACTCGACCGAAAAGCCGTGGTACGGGCTGGCGTGCAGCCCTTGCAGGAACCCTTTGACGATGAATTGCGCGCGCAGGTCGAGCCGCGAGATCTGCCGAATCACTTCGGGCTTGAGATACTGTTCGACCGCGGGCATTGCTTGAATCGCCGAGAAAGGATGTGGTTGCGGTGCGAGCAATCGATCGCAGGTCACGAGCGGTGCGACGCTTCTATTCTACGCCCCCGGCCGCCGCCGATTCAGCCTTTCGGCACGGCGAGCATGTCGCCAGGCGCAGCGGCGTCAAGCAAATTTCGGGATCTCCGGAGTGGGAATCTCGCTCAACAGCCGCTCGATCACGTCTTCGGTCGTGAGTCCTTCGGCCTGAGCCTGGAAATTCGTGCTCACGCGATGCCGCAGCACGGGGATGGCCACTTTGCGGATGTCGTCGATCGCCACGGAGAATCGTCCTTCCATGGCCGCCAGAGCCTTGCCGCCGTGGATCAAGAACTGCCCGGCCCGCGGACCGGCGCCCCAGTCGACCAACTCGCGGACGAACTCCGGAGCGATGTCGCTCTTGGGTCGCGTCGAGCGCACCAACTGGGCAACGTACTTGATGATGTACTCGCTCACGGCAACCGAACCGACAAGCTTTTGCAGGTTCAAGATGGCCCGGCCGGACAACACCTTGCGGACTTCCGGCTTTTCGTTGCGGGTCGTGGCCGAAAGGATCGATTCTTCCTCTTCGCTGGTGGGATAGTCCACGCGAATGTTGAACATGAAGCGATCCAACTGGGCCTCGGGCAGCGGGTAGGTTCCTTCCTGTTCGATCGGGTTTTGGGTGGCGATCGTGAAGAACGGCTCAGGCAGCGGATAGGTCTGCTGCCCGACGGTGACTTCGCGTTCCTGCATGGCCTGCAACAGCGCGGCTTGCGTCTTAGGCGGAGTGCGATTGATTTCGTCAGCCAGCAGAATGTTGGTAAAGATCGGCCCTTCGACGAATCGAAACTGCCGCTTGCCCTGATCATCTTCGTCCAGCACGTTCGTGCCGGTGATGTCCGAGGGCATCAGGTCGGGCGTGAACTGAATCCGTTTGAACTGAATGTCGAGGATTCGGGCCAGCGTGCTGACCATCAGCGTCTTGGCCAGCCCCGGCACGCCGACCAACAGGCAATGGCCGCGCGTGAAAATCGCGGCAAAGATCTGCTCGATCACGTCGTCCTGGCCGATGATGACCTTTTGCAGCTCGTCCTGCATGAGCCGCCGATGCTGGCTGAACTCCTGCAGCACGTCCCCGAGACTACGTTGCTTGGTAGCCAAACGCGAAATCCTTAAGTGCGTTGGATCGAGAGGCACGGGCGGGTGCCGGCGGATCATTGGCCGCCCGTGGCATGCACGACATGCCCAACACGGGAGTCTACGCCGGCAATCCACGACCCGCTGTGTCATTCTATCGATCGCCGCAAGCGCGGGCAACGACGGGCGGCGCTCGTTGTCGGTCTAAGCTGGGTGACCTAAGATAGTTGTGTCGAGCCAATGGAGTGCCATCTCTTGGGAGTCGCGCCATGCGCGTTCAACTCGCCGCGTCGGTGGTTGCCGTCGCGATCTTAGCGCAACCGACGATTGCTTCTGCCGATATCTCGCCGGAAGAGGTACGCACCTCGATCGACCGCGCGGTTGCCTATCTCAAGCGCCAGCAAAACGACAACGGGACCTGGCCCGAACAGCCCGCCTATGCCGGCGGCGTCACGGCGCTGGCCACCTTGGCACTGCTCAACGCTGGCGTGCCGCCCGAAGACGAGTCGATGCAACGGGCGCTGGCGCACCTGCGCGGATTGACGACGACGCGGACCTACGTCGTCGCGTTGCAAACGATGGTGTTTTGCAGCGCTGAGCCCAAGAAGGACCTGTTGCTGATCCGCCGCAATGCCAAGTGGCTCGAACAAACGCAAGTCAAAAGCGGGGACCGGCGCGGGGCATGGTCGTATCCGGCCGGACCGGCCGGCGGAGGCGGCGATCCGTCCAACAGCCAGTTCGCCTTGCTGGCCCTCTACGAAGCCGAACGAGCCGGCATCCAGGTTAGTTCCGATACCTGGCGGCGAGCGCTGCAATACTGGCAGCGCGGCCAATTGCCCGATGGCTCGTGGCGCTACTCGCGGGCCCAGTCCTCAAGCGGCAGCATGACCTGTGCCGGGATCTCGTCGCTGGTGATCGCCTCCGGCGAGTTGAACATTGCCGACGCGCGCGTTGTCGACGGCGTCGTGCAGTGCTGTGGCGATCAGAACACCGACGATGCCGTCGAGCGGGGCGTGCAGTGGCTGCAGCGAAATTTCTCGGTACACGTCAATCCCAGCGGCGCCGGCCGGGGAACAACGGCCAATAGCTGGTTGCTGTATTACCTCTACGGTCTTGAGCGGGCCGGGCGCTTGACGGCCCGACGCTTCATCGGCGATCACGATTGGTACCGTGAAGGGGCCGACATGCTGGTACGCAATCAAGACCGGCTTTCCGGATTTTGGACTGGCACGCAGACGCACGAAGCCAACCCGATCGTGGGCACCAGCTTTGCGCTGTTGTTCTTGGCGAAGGGGCGCCGGCCGGTGCTGGTTGCCAAGGTGCAGCACGGCCCGGGCGACGATTGGAACCACCATCGTAGCGACCTGGCCAATCTGACGAGCTATGTCGAGCGCCAATGGGATCGCGATCTGACTTGGCAGGTGATCAATCCGACCAACGCCAGCGTCGAGGATTTGTTGCAATCGCCCGTGCTGTTCATTTCCGGTCGCGACGCGCCGCAGTTCACCGACGAGCAGAAACAGCGACTGCGCGACTACATCGATCGAGGCGGATTTGTGTTTGCCGAGGCCTGTTGCGGCGGCGCGGCTTTCGAGCAAGGTTTTCGGGAGTTGATGCAAGACGTGTTCCCCGAGCCGGAATATGCGTTGCGCCTGCTGCCGCCCGAGCATCCGATCTGGCGCGCCGAGCAGCCGGTCGATCCGCAGTACGTTCGGCCGTTGTGGGGGATCGATATCGGCTGCCGCACCAGCGTGGTGCTCTGCACGGAAGACCTGTCGTGCTTTTGGGAGCTGGCGCGGCCAGGGCGCGAGAGCCGACTGCCGGCCAACGTGCAGGCCGAAGTGGCGGCCTGTCGCGCGATCGGCATCAACGTGTTAGCCTACGCGACCAACCGAGAACTGAAATACAAGTTCGATTTTTTCACCACGCCGCAGGCCGAATCGCCGGACGACGACTTCGATCGCGGCAAGTTGTACGCGGCGCGACTGCTTCATCCGGGCGGGTGCAACGCGGCGCCGGGCGCGCTGGCCAACCTGTTGCAAACTGCCGCCGAGCAGCTTCGCCTGCGAGTGAACACCGAACCCCGCGAGTTGGCGCTGACCGACCCCAAGCTGTTTCGATACCACATGGTCTTCATGCAGGGTCGTCATAGCTTTCGCCTGACGCCGGCCGAGCGAACGCAACTGAAGTTGTATCTCGAGCGCGGAGGCATGTTGTTCGCCGACGCGATCTGCTCGAGCCGCGAGTTTACGGAATCGTTTCAGCGCGAAATGGCGACGATCTTCCCGGATCACGCGCTGCGGCGAATACCGCCTTCCGACCCCTTGTTTACAACCGAGTACGGAGGCGATGATTTGGCGCAGGTCGAACGCCGCCAGCCGCAGCGGGCCCAAGACGGTGGTCCCTTGCGCTCGCAAGTCCGCCAAGGAGAGCCTTATCTCGAAGGCATCCAGCTCGAGGACCGATACGCGGTCATCTACTCGCCGTACGACATTAGCTGTGCGTTGGAAAAGCACGAGTCGCTTGAATGTGAAGGCTACACGCGGAAAGACGCGGCGCGCATCAGCTTGAATGTCTTGCTGTACTCGCTGCATCAATAGGGCCGAAGCGCAGCGCGCGGCAATGTCATCTTGCGGCACACGACACGGTGAACGATGGACGACAAATCGAACACGCCCGTGCCGCCAGCGAAATCTTCGGCTGCCAACGGCCGATCGCGCATGATTCTCCTTGCGCTGATTCTGTTCACGTTGGTGGTGCGGGGCCGCGCCGCAGCCATCAACCAAGACGCGCTGTTTCGCGACGTCGATGGCTACGGCCGGATCTCTCGGCAACTGTTTGAGCATCGGACGTTTCGCGAGGCAAATAACACGATGCGGACAGGCACCGCGTATCGCCCTCCGCTGTATCCGCTCCTGCTAGTTCCGAGCAACGCCTGGCCGCAGCCGCAAGTCTTTGTTGGGTGGATGCACGTGATTCTGGGCGCGGCCACTGTCTGGGGCACGTGGCGCTTGGGCCAGTTGTGCGGGCTGCCGGATTGGGGATCGGCTGCGGCCGGCGTGTTGGTGGCGGTCGACCCCATCTTGGTCAACCAGTCGGTTCTGGTCATGAGCGAAACGCTGGCTGCGTTGTTGTCCGTCTGGTCGATGGTGGCGCTGGTCGGACTAATGCGATCGCCGTCGGTGCGGCGCGCCGTCGCGGCCGGCGCGATGATCGGGCTGTGTGCCCTGTGCCGGCCGGAGTTCCTCGTGTGGTTCGCCTGTCTGGCCATTGCATTGCCGTTTGTTCTCGCGCGTCGCACGCCGCGCGCGGCGCTGCTCTGCGGCACGTTCGTAACTATCGCGGCGCTCGTCGTCGCCCCGTGGCCGCTGCGCAATTGGATTCAGTTCGGCCGGCCGATCATCACGACCACGCACGGCGGGTACACCATGCTGCTGGGAAACAATCCAGATTTCTACGAGTACCTGCGCACTGGCGCTTGGGGCACCGTTTGGAACGCTAGCGCATTCAACGCGCAATGGTCGGCCGAGTTGGCGTGGCCCAACTATCGGCGTAATGTGGGCGGCGCATGGCAGCGCGACGAACTGGCTGCCGACGCACGGGCCTATGAGTTGGCATTTGAGAACATTCGCGCCGAGCCCGGGATGTTTGCCTACGCCTGTCTGGTGCGCGTTGGTCGGCTGTGGGCGGTCTTGCCGCATGCGACCGATGCGGGCGAGTCGCCTGCTGCGCGCGGCCTGCGCTACTCGGTCGCCATCTGGTACGTGAGCCAATTCGCCTTGGCGCTGGTCGGCGTGCGGTCTTTGGGCCGAAAACTCCTGGCGTCGCCCTGGCTATGGGGCCTGCTGTTGGCCGTTTCGCTGACCGCGGTACACACCGTCTACTGGAGCAACATGCGGATGCGGGCCCCGCTCGTTCCGTGGCTGGCACTGCTTGCTGTCGCCGGGGCGGTCTGGCTGGCGTCTGGGAGGCAGGCTGTAACCTCCAGGCCGGCAACCAGTTAGGCAACCTGCTTGCGTCGTTAACTTGGCTTGACGTTTCTGGCACCTCGCCCCTATAATCCGCCCCGCTCACGTCAGCCTTAAGAACTTTCGTCACTTCGTCTTACGTTTGGTCGGCGGACCCGTTCGGGAAGTCTATCCGCCGTCCGTACATCAGGGATGATCCTCTGCTAACTTCCGGGGTGTCTCAACACGCGACTGGAGATACGCGCGCGCGACGGTATTTGCGCGCGTTGGCTCGCTGCGCGCTGTGCGTGTTGCTGTTCGTCGCGCCCGGATTCTCGCTGGTCGACGTTGCCGTCGCGCAGATCCAACTTCCGGTCAACGATCTGGCGCAGCGGATCACCGTGGCTGCCGACGCGGGAAGCCATTGGACCGAAGGCGCCTACGACGTCTACCTGTTGCGCGGCAACTGCTACATCAATCAGGGTCTGACCTACGCGCGAGCCCAGGAGGCAGTCGTTTGGATCGAACGGGGCGGCCCCGGCGGCGAGCCACCGCACAAGGTGATCGCTTATCTCGAAGGCGGCGTGACGATCAACTACCAGCAGTCCGAGTCGCAGGGAAAAGCGGCCGGCGGCGCCACGGTGACCGACAAGACCTGGTTCGGCCGCTTTTTCTCGCTGCATCCGATCGACGTGAAGCCGATGACGGTCGAGCAGCCGCCCGCGACCAAACCGACGGTCTACGAGAACGCGTCGCGCGCGTTTAGCGGACCGTCCGACAACGTCCAGGCAGCCCAATTCGCCGAGCCGGTGCCCTCGCCGCCGCCGGTCGTGGGTCCGCCGCCGGGCATGGTCCGCGTCCGCTTGCAGCGGCGCAGCAACGTCAAGCCCGAGGTCGAGGGCTTTCCGGTGCCGAACACGGGCGAATGGGTGGCGATCGTCAAGTCGGGCGTCAACATCGTAGTCGACGGGATCGAAGGCTTCGGTTCGATCGACGTCGATACCGATAGCCTGGTGATTTGGACGGCCGGCGCGCTGGCCGAGAACGGCGAGGGCGAGTCGTTTCAGGCGCGCGATGCCCCGCTCGAATTGTACATGGAGGGCAACGTCGTCTTTCGCCAGGGCGAACGGACGATCTATGCCAACCGGATGTACTACGACGTGCGCCGCGAGACGGGCATCGTCCTGGGCGCCGAAGTGCTCACGCCGGTCGAAGACTTCGAGGGGCTGCTCAAGCTGCGGGCCGACGCCGTGCAGATGGTCGGGCGGGATCGGTTTGTCGCACAAAACGCCTCGCTGACGACCAGCCGCCTGGGTATTCCCACGTACGAGCTGCGGGCCGGAGTGATGACGTATGACGACGTGCAGCAACCCCGCCTCAACCCGATGACCGGCTTGCCGTTGTTAGACGCCGACGGCTCGCCGGTGATCGAACACCAGCAGTTGGCCACCAGCCGCGACAACCGGGTGTACATCAATCAATTCCCGGTCTTTTATTGGCCCTTCATGGCCACGAATTTGGAGAAGCCGAACTACTACATCGACGAAGTCCAAATCAAAAACGACAACATCTTCGGCGTGCAGGTCTATCTGGACATTGACGCGTACCAGGTGTTTGGCATGCGCGATCCGCCGCCGGGCACCGAGTGGGACATCAGCCTCGACTACTTCAGCCACCGCGGACCGGCCGGTGGGACCACGTTCGACTACGAACGGCAAACGTTCTTCGGCGTGCCCGACAGCACCAACGGCTTCTTCGACATTTGGACCATCTACGATCACGGGCACGACGACCTGGGTCTTGGCCGTCGCAACCTGATTCCGCCGCGGAAGTTCCGCGGCCGGCTCCTGTTCCAACATCGCCAGCTCTTGCCGGAGAACTTCCAGTTAACCGCCGAAGCCGGCTTGATCAGCGACTTCAACTTCCTGGAGCAGTACTTCGAGCGTGAGTGGGATCAGCTCAAGGACCAAACGACCGACCTGGAGCTTAAGCAGTACATCGACAACAGCACGTGGAGCCTGTTCGGCTCAGTGCGACTCAACGAGTTTTTCACCGAGACGCAGTGGCTGCCCCGGCTGGACCATTTCTGGCTTGGCCAGCCGCTATTGGGCGATCGACTGACGTACTTTGAGCACAGTAGCATCGGCTTCGCGCAGTTCAAAAGTGCGCACCCACCGACCGATCCGGTCGACGCCGCGATCTGGGGTCCGCTGCCGTGGGAAGCGCCGGCCGCAAGCACGCGCACGGGCGGACGCTACGCCACGCGCCATGAAATTGACTTTCCGTTCGCGGTCGGAGCGGTCAAGGTCAACCCGTATGCGTTGGGCGAACTGGCGCACTGGGACGAGGCGCTCGACTTCAACGATGCCAATCGAGCGTATGGCGCGCTGGGTATGCGGGCCAGCCTGCCGTTCTGGTCCGTCAATCCGCTCGTGGAAAGCTCACTGTTCAACGTCCACGGGCTGGCACATAAGGTCGTGCTCGAAACCGACGTCGCCTACGCCCAATCGACGCTCGACTTGCAGGATCTCGCCTTGTACGACCAGGTCGACGACAACAACATCGAGGAATACCGGCGCAAGTTGGCGTTTTACGATTTCGGTGGACCTCCGCCGGTGCCGCTACGGTTTGACGAACGGTTCTACGCATTGCGTCGCGGGCTGGGGTTCTGGGTCGCCTCGCAATCGACCGAAATCGCCGACGACTTGTTCGTCGTCCGGCTCAGCGCGAAACAGCGCTGGCAAACCAAGCGTGGGCCGATCGGGCGGCAACGCATCGTTGACTGGATTCAGTTCAACACCGACGTCACGCTCTATCCCAATCCGGATCGCGACAACTTCGGCCAGGTGGCCGGCCTGCTTGACACCGACTTCCGCTGGCACGTGGGCGACCGAACGACCATCGTCTCCGAAGGTTATTTCGACTTCTTCGCGCAGGCGCCAAAGTATGCCACGGCCGGCGTGTTTGTCGATCGCCCGCCACGCGGCTCGATCTATTTTGGCTTCCACTCGCTCGAAGGCCCGATCGCGAGCAACGTGCTCCTGACGACCTACAGCTACCGAATGAGCCCGAAATGGGCATCGACGTTCGGTATGTCGTACGACTTCGTCGCGTCACGCAACATCGGTCAGAATTTCACGATTACGCGCATCGGCGAGTCGTTCTTGATGAGCTTCAACATCAACGTCGATACGAGTAAGGACAACATCGGCGCGAACTTGATGATCACACCGCGTTTCTTCCAAGGCCGGCTTGGACCGCCCGCGGCCGGAATGATCGTCCCCGTGGCTGGAGTTTATGGGCTGGAGTGACGTGAGCATCACTGCGGCACCCTGTACGTAAGACGACAACTTGAAGCGGTCGATCGGCAGCCAGCGCCGGGTATTCTCGGCGGCCTGGCGGCGATCGCGTGAGCGACGCGCGACTTGTGCAGCGCGCACGGTGCCGCGCCGGTTGTCGTTGATGCCGGTGCGCTGCGCAGCGCATGCCGTTTCGACGTGTGCCGCCAGGGCGACGATCCCAGACGCGTGGAAGATCCCTGCCGTCCGGCGGGTCAGATGACTTCGCGCATCGGTAGATACGTGCGGTCGATCAGGTATTGCGGTCGTCCAGACAGATCTTCGAGCGTGAACTTGCTGGCGTCGATGCCCAGCCGGTTGTAAAGCGTGGCAAAGACTTCCTGGAAGTGAACCGGCCGGTCCTTGGCCTCGCCGCCCAGTCGATCGGTCGAGCCAATCACTTGGCCGGTGCGCATGCCACCGCCGGCCAGCAAAGCACAAGAAACTTGCGGCCAGTGATCGCGACCGGCGCTGGCGTTGATCTTCGGCGTGCGGCCAAACTCACCCCACACGACGACCGACACGTCCTTCTCCAAGCCGCGATGGTGCAGGTCGTCGAACAGGGCCGACAATCCCTGATCGAGCATCGGCATGTCTTGCCGACAGGCGTTGAAGTTGCCCCCGTGGTGATCCCAGCGGCTAAACGCCAGGGTCACGCAGCGCGTGCCGGCCTCGATCAGACGCCGGGCCATCAGAAAGTGCTCCATGAGCTTCGGCCCGCCGTCGTTGCGATTGCGCGGGTCGCCCTTGCCGTAGCGCTCGCGGACTTTCGGATCTTCTTTCTCCAGATCGAGCGCTTCCATCAATCGGCTCGAAGTGAGCACGCCAAAGGCTTGTTCGGTGAAATTGTCCAGGCCGGCCATCATGCCGCTCGAGTCGGCTTCGCGACGAAAACGATCAAAGCTGGTCAGCAGGGCGCGGCGGTCGCCAAGGCGCTCAAGCGTAATGTCGTTGAGCACCATGTCGGCCTTGCCTTCGCCGTCGGGCTTGAATGGTGCATGCGCCACGCCGAGGAAACCCGGATCACCGGCGTCGGACCATGGCACGTGGCCCATTTTGGGCGAAAGGCCGACGAACGCCGGCATCGACGGATGCGCCGGCCCGCGCACTTTCGACATCACGGAGCCCAGCGCCGGCCAACCGCCGGGCGGTTGCTGGCCGCGACGCCGATGGCCGGTGAGGCATTCGTAGGCGTCGTGCGCGCCGCTGGCGCCGACGATCGAACGAATCGGAATCAGGCGATCCATCTGCTTGGCGATCAACGGAAAGTGTTCGCAGATGTCGATGCCTGGCACGTTGGTGTGGATTGGTTTGAACTCGCCACGGACTTCGGCCGGCGCGTCCATCTTCAAATCGAAGAAGTCCTGGTGGGGCGGTCCGCCCGGCAGAAAGATCATGATGATGGCTTTCTGCGAGTTGTTGGTTAACCCGGCGGCGGACTCGGCGCGCAGGATCTGAGGCATCGACAGTCCGCCCAGCGCCAGCCCGCCGATCTTCAGAAACGAACGGCGCGACAGCCCGTCGCAGAAACCCTGCTGTGACTTTCCCAGAATCGTCAACATCGCAAAGGCCCTCCTGTTTGCCGGCCCGGTCGCGCGAGCATCGATCGCCGTTGTGTCGGCCGCGGGTGGGATTGCGGCCATTTTGGTGTGCTTGTCGTGTGGAGTCCTGTTAGGCCGCGTCCGGCGTCCGGGCAGTCGCTACGAACCGCCAATCAGAGGCACGGGGCGCGCACTCCACCACGCCCCAGATCGTATCAAGATTCCTTGATTTATACAAGGATTTCGGGGCTGCCATCCGCGGCTGGCGATCGACGGCGATGCGCCGCACTCGGGCAAAATCGCTTGACGCGCAGGCCGAAAACAGGCCCACCGCCGTTTTGGCGTGACAAGCGGCAACCTATTGTTCAAAGTAGGGTTTAGGGCCCGTCCGAGCGAACAAATTCGCCCTCCGGGCGGTCCCTGCTAATGCGAGGCGGAAACGCCCGCACAACTGCTATGTTCGAACCTGCCTCGGCCGACGCCTCGGACGCCTTGTTGCGGCTGGAGGATGTCGGCAAAACGTTTCAGATGGGCGAGGTCCCCGTAGAGGTACTGCGCCACGTCACGTTCGACATCCATCCCGGTGAGCTGCTGGTGATGGTGGGGCCGAGCGGTTCGGGTAAGACGACCCTGCTGAACATCATCGGCGGTCTCGATTCGCCCACGGTGGGCAACGTCTGGTACCAACGCCAAGACCTGGCCGCCGCCACGGCGCGCGAGCTGACGCAATATCGTCGCAGCTCGGTCGGCTTCGTGTTTCAGTTCTATAACCTCGTGCCCAATCTCACTGCGCGCGAAAACGTCTTGGTCGCCACCGAGATCAGCCGGGAACCCATGGACGTGGATCGGATGCTCGACCTGGTCGGCCTGCAAGAGCGCATCACGCACTTTCCAGCACAACTTTCCGGCGGTGAGCAGCAGCGCGTGGCCATCGCACGGGCGATGGCCAAGAACCCGCAATTGCTATTGTGCGATGAGCCGACCGGCGCGCTCGACTACGAGACCGGCAAGCACGTGCTGCGGCTGCTGGTCGATCTGAAGGATCAGTTGGGCAAGACGGTTCTCATCATCACGCACAACGCCGCGATTGCACCGGTGGCCGATCGCGTGATCCGACTCCGTTCAGGTGAGATCCACGAAATTCAGGAGAACCCCCAGCCGCAGAACCCGGAGGAAATCACGTGGTAAGCGTGCTGGATCGCAAACTGATTCGCGAGGTGCGCAGTTCGCTCGTGATGCTGATGGCGATCACGAGCATCATCGCCGTGGGAACGATGTCTTTCGTCTACATGCGTGCCAGCTTCCACAACCTTACGTTTGCCAAATGGCAGTACTACGCACAGTGTCAAATGGCCGACTTCTGGATCGACATGAAAAAGGCGCCGCTGGTCGAGTTGGATCGGCTCGACAAAGTCGCCGGCGTGACGGCACTGCGCCCCAGGATTCAGTTCAGCGCCACAGTCGACTTGGACCGAGTCGCGGCCCCGCTTAACGGCACGGTCCTGTCGCTGCCTGATCTGCGCAAGCCGGTGCTCAATGATATCGTCATGCAGAGCGGGGGCTACTTCACGGATCGTCGGGCCAACGAGGTGATCGTCAACTCGGCATTCGCCCGCGCCCACGCCATCAAGCCCGGCCAGACGATTCACCTGATCTTGAACAATCGCAAGCAAGCGCTGTATGTGGTTGGCACGGCGATCAGCAGCGAGTTCGTGTACACGGTGGCCCCCGGCTCGATCGCGCCGGATCCCAAGCACTTTGGCATTTTTTATCTGAAACACAGCTTCGCGGAAGAAGTCTTCGACTTTGCCGGAGCGACGAACCAGATCGTCGGCCTGCTCGACCCGGAGCATCGCGAGCGTCCGCAATCGGTCCTGCGGGAGATGGAGGCGATTCTGGCTCCGTATGGCGTGGTAACGGCTTACGCGCAGAAGACCCAAGCTTCGAACCAGTTCTTGAGCGACGAGATTCGCGGCTTGGGGATCTTCTCGACAGTGATGCCGGGCATCTTCTTGGCCGTGGCCGCGTTGGTACTCAATGTGCTGATGGTTCGGTTGGTCGATCAGCAGCGGGTGATCATCGGCACGCTCAAGGCGATCGGCTACTCCGACGGACAAATCTTCTTGCACTACACGAAGTTCGCGCTGGCGCTGGGATTGCTCAGCGGACTGGTCGGCCTGGGATTAGGTTACGCGATGGCCGACTACATCACGTCGATCTACCAGATGTTCTACGAGTTTCCACGGCTCGAGAACCGATTTTATCCCGGCACGTACGGCGCTGGGCTGCTCGTGGCCATGGGCTGTGCGTTGATCGGCTCTTTGCAGGCGGCGCGGGCCGCACTGCGACTGAAGCCGGCCGAAGCGATGCGTCCCAAACCGCCCGTACAAGGCGGTGCAATCTGGCTGGAACAATTCGCCTGGTTTTGGCAACGGCTGAGCTTTGGCTGGCGACTCGTGCTGCGTAACGTGTTTCGAAATCGGCTGCGCACGGCCGTGGGAATCTTCTCCACGGCAATGGGCGCGGGTTTGTTGGTTTGCGGGTTTATTCTGGCAAGCGCGATCGCGTATCTGATCGACTTTCAGTTCCAGTTGGTCACGCACAGCGACATGGACCTGCGGTTCAAGGATGAACAGGGTTACTCGGCACTGTTGGAAGCACAGCGCTTGCCCGGCGTCGACTACGCCGAGCCGGTGTTCGACATCGGATGCACGTTCATCAACGGGGCCCATCGGCGGCGCGGCGCGATCTCGGGCATGACGGCGCAACGGCGCTTGACCGTGCCACGCGACATCGACGGGCGCGCGCTGCGCATCCCAAATACGGGATTGGCAATGAGCCGCAAGCTGGCCCGCGTGCTCGACGTTCGAGCCGGCGACCACGTGACCGTCGTGCCGACGCGTGGACGGCGCGACGCGCTGCGCGTGCCGATTGCCGAATTGACCGACAGCTACATCGGCATGGCCGTCTATGCCGACATCCGGTATCTGAGCGGCCTGGTCGGCGAAGAATTCGCGATCAACGGCGTGCAATTGGCTACCGAAAAGAGTCCCGATGCCCGCGCTACGCTGTACAAAAGCCTGAAAGAACTGCCCGCCGTGCAAGCGGTCAACGCCAGATCCGACGTGATCGAGAACCTGGAGTTCATCATCGAAACCCAGAAGATCTTCATCGTGTTTGTGGTGGTCTTTGCCGGCGTGATCTTCTTTTCCAGCTTGCTCAATTCGTCGTTGATCGGGCTGGCCGAGCGACGGCGCGAAGTCGCGACGTTGCGCGTCTTGGGATACACCGAATGGCAGGTCGGCGGCCTGTTTTTACGCGAAAGCATGGTCGTCAACACGTTGGGCACGCTCATCGGCCTGCCGTTGGGCTACTCTTTGGCATGGACGCTGGCGCTGCTTTACGACACGGAGATGTTCCGATTCCCGCTCGTTTCGCCGCCTAGGGTGTGGATCGGCACGATTGTGATGGCGATTGTATTCGCGTGCGTCGCGCACGCCGTGGTGCAACGGGCGATCTATCGGCTGGATTGGCTCGAAGCTTCGAAGACATTGGAATAGGTGCAACCGGCGCGTCGGCACGGCGGCGCCCAACGCGAAGAACGATATTGAAATCGACTTGGTCGAAAGGATCCGCGTTATGCGTAAATGGTTGATGGTCGCGCTGGCCCTGGTAGTCATAAGCCTCGGCGGCTTGGGCGTGACGAGTTTGACTTCCGGCACTCCGGTCGAGGTCGCGGCGGCCAAGCCTGGCGCGGTGCGCGAGTACATCGACGAGGAAGGCAAGACGCGGCTGGCCGAGACGTATCTCATCACCATGCCCTACGACGGACGCGTCGAGCCGACGGAGCTGGTCGAGGGCACGAACGTCACCAAGGGCCAGGTCGTGGCCCACATCTCTCCACTGGACATCGAACTGAACAAGGCGCTGGCCAAGGCGGCCGTCGAGCGGCTCAAGGCTTCGATCAAGGAGAACGACGATGCCAGCGTGGAGACCACCGCCCTGACGCAAACGGTCAGCATGGTCGAGTCGATCGATCGCATGGTCGAAGCAGCCGCCACGCGCGTCAAAGCCGGCGAGGCAAAACTCGAGTACGCCGAAAAGCACCTGGCGCGAACGCAACGGCTGCGGCCGACCAACGCCCGCACCGAAGACGATCTCGATCAGGCCGAACTGGCCCAGGTCGAAGCCAGCGTCCAATACCAGCAAGACGTCCTGGTGCTGCGATCCGCCGAAGCGATGCGCTCCGCGACCGCGCTGTTGCCAACCGCCGTGCGGCAGTACATCCAACGAAAAGTGCTTACACACGAGGTCCTCGTGCAACAACTGGCCGAAGCCGAAGTCCAGATGCGCGAGGCCGAAAAGAACGAACGGCTGGGCACAATGACCAGCCCCGTCGACGGCGTCATCCTCGAGCGCGCCGTCACGAACGAGCGCCAATTGGCGGCCGGCACCGTGCTGTTGCGGATTGGTCAATGGAAGGATCTTGAGATCGAAGCCGACGTGCTCAGCCAGGACGTGGTCCGCGTCAAGCCCGGACAGCGTGTCGAAGTTCACGGCGCCGCGATCGGCGTCGAACCGGCTTATGCGGAAGTGAAACGTATCTATCCAGCCGGATTTACCAAGGTCAGCTCGTTGGGCGTCGAACAGCAGCGCGTGAAGGTGATCATGACCTTTGAGCCCGACGATTGGAAAAGGCTCCGCGAGCAACACGGACTGGGCGTCGACTATCGGGTCCGTGTGCGGATTTACACGGCCGAGGCCAGTGGATCGCTGGTGATTCCGCGAGCCGCATTGTTCCGCGGAGCGAGCAACGACTGGCGCGTCTACGCGGTTCGCGACGGGCGAGCGCACCTGCAAGCGGTCAAGATCGGACTGGCCAACGACGAAACGGTCGAAGTCCTCGACGGACTCGCGGACAACGAGCAGGTGATCCTCTCGCCGGAAACCAATCTGAGCGAAGGCCAGCGCGTGCGCGTCGTCGACACCGGCACGGCGGAAGCAAGTTGACGGCCGCGCCGCGAGGGCGTACCTTGAGGTCTCGCGCCGTGGATTGGCCGACGTCGACCAGTCTGGCGCGGCGCCGCGCTGTTGTTTCCGATCACCTCAACCGAATGCTCGTATCGCGATGAATATCAAAGACAGCACGTTTTTCGTTACCGGGGGCGCTTCCGGATTGGGCGCGGCCTGTGTGCGCCGCTTCGCAGAGGCAGGCGGCAAGGTATTGATCGCCGATGTTCAGGACGAGGCCGGGACGGCGCTAGCCAACGAGGTTGGCAAGAATGCCCGGTTTTCGCACACCGACGTGACTTCCGACTCGAGCGTTCAAGAGTCCCTGGAACTGGCCCAGCAGCAGTTCGGCGGGCCGCACGTGGTAATCAATTGCGCCGGCGTCGCGTCGGCGGGCCGCGTCGTCGGTAAAGAAGGTCCGCACGACCTGGCGGCCTTTACGCGCACGATTCAGGTCAACCTGATCGGCACGTTCAATGTCATTCGGTTGGCCGGCGCGATGATGAGCGACGGAAAGCCGAACGACGACGGAGAACGGGGCGTCGTGGTCAATACAGCGTCGGTCGCCGCATTCGATGGGCAGGTCGGTCAGGCGGCCTATTCGGCCTCGAAAGGCGGAGTCGTATCGATGACGCTGCCAATCGCCCGAGAGCTGGCCCGATTTGGCATTCGCATCGTAACGATTGCGCCGGGCGTATTCGAAACAGCGATGATGGCCGGAATGCCCAAGGAACAGCAGGCGGCACTCGAAGCCCAAGTGCCCTTCCCGCCCCGCTTGGGACGCGCCGAGGAGTTTGCCGCGTTGGCCCAGCAAATCGTCGAGAACCCCATGCTCAACGGCACCACGATCCGCCTGGACGGCGCCCTGCGGCTCAGCACGAAGTAGCAGAGCCCCCGCGTGTCGCGAGCGCGCACGCGTACGCCAGCCCCATTCACGCACCGGCCCGTGCATTCGTTACAGGCGATTCACGCCGGACCGCGCGCCTTGCGCCCTACACTTCTTCATGGCTCAATCGCGGGTCGGCGCGTCGAAGGCTCGATGCGGCCCGACCGGCAACAGGTGGTAGCTGGACCAGGACGATGTTCGCAACCGGCCTTGGCACATTCTTTCTGACGGCGGTACTTTCGACCGCTCCCATTGCGCCGGACTTGTCCGCCGCGTGGCCGATGCGCGCGGCGCCACTTAGCCGCTCTTGCGGCGAACTATCTGAATCTTCCGCGACGGCGGGCGGCACCCCGCTCGTGCGACGCGTCGTTCGGGCGTGTGGTCACGACGATGCGGATGTGGCACGCGCAGAGCAGCAGTTTCGTGTGTTCGTTGCGCAGCTTCGAGAACGCGGCGTTTCCGCCGACGACGTGCGAGCTCGCGCCGAGGCCGTTCACAGATTCATGCACGCCGCGATTCTTCGTGGCAAGTACGAGGCTGCGGCCAGCGACCCGGCGATCGCGCTCGACGGCGGCCCGTACAACTGCGCCAGTGCGACGGCGCTGTTGCTGGCGTTGTTGCGTGAGTTCGAGGTCGATGCCGCGCCTATCTCGGTCGTGGGCCACGTATGGTGCCGGGTTCAAACGCAACACGGTCCGATGGCGATCGAAACGACGTGCCAGGATTGGTTTTCGCTGGCAAGTCGGCGAGCGAACCTGAGTCCGCGGGAATGTGCGAATCAGCCGACAGCCTGGCGCGAACACGACCGACGCGTGACCAACGGACGTGCGCTGGACGATTCGGCGTTTGCGGCCATTTTTCACTACAACCAGGGCGTTCGACTGTTGCGCCAGGGCCGCTTCATTGCGTCGATCGGGGCCAATCTCCACGCCTTGCTCCTCGACCGGCAGTGCGAACCGGCATACGGCAATCTTGTGGCGGCCGTTCGTGGGCTGTGGGACCAGCGGGAACGGGCTGCCGTGCCGGCCATCTCGTCGGCCGCCTCGCGTTGATTCTTTGCAACATGGGCGTCATGGTCGTGGTGATTCGCGAGAGATTCTGGCCGCGCGTTGTGCGCCGCGACGAGCCCGCTTTGACACCCGGCCGTTTGCGACCTAGATAACCTTTGCGGGCATCTGCCGATTCCGGCAGTTCGGTTTGCTTCGGTCCCGAGTGCATGGTTGCCAGACCAAGCAAGTACTCCCGAAGCAGAATTCCGGCCGATTTAATTTCCGCGCTGGACAGATGCGCGCCCTTTTCAAAACGTCGCTCGCCGGGCGCTCGCCCGATTGCCTCTTTGACGAATCTACCCGAGGAATGCACCCTATGAGCTTAGCGATTGCCCATCCCACTTTGTTGGACCGTTCGGACGCGCCGGCTCCGCCCGATCCCAGTATTCAACAGCAAGTTTGGGCAGTGTTGGCGGGTATCTATCCGCGCGGCAAAGCGGCCGAGAAACGATCGTCCGAACGGTTCCCCTACCCAAACCTTTTGTACCTTTCGCCGGTTGACGAAGACGCGAAGCCGCTCGGCAGCCCGGTGGTTGTGGTCGGCAAACACTTGTGCGAAAAGGGACTCGGCTTTTACCACTTCGAACCGCTACCCCACCGGCTGATGATCGCGTCGCTCGAGTTGCCGCAGTCGCAATGGGCCGGATTCTTGATCGACGTGCGGTGGACCCGATTCACCTGCTTCGGCGTGTACGACAGCGGCGCCAAGTTCATCGAGACGGCAACTTCTCCGATGATGAACAAGGTAGCGTCGTAAATCGCGCGGAAAGATTACGGCCTGAAGCGCCGGCGATTGCGCGTGGCACTGAGCGATAGAATCGGGCCGCGTCCGACGAGTCGCCGGCCAACTCAGCCAAAGTACCGACGGTTTGGAGCGTCGGCCTGGGTGGGCGGGTCGTCGGGTTGGACGTCGACGTATTGTTGGAACCAGTTGCTAAGGTCCGCGCGGCGATTCGGCGTCCACCAGTCGAAGAAATCGCGGCGGCTCGCCTCGAGATCCTCTTGTTCGCGCTCGATGCCCGCTTCCAATGCGGCCCGCACGGCGCCCGGTTCGGTTTCGGCGTGCCAGGCGGCAAAGTAAGTCTGAGCCGTCACGTGGTCATTGATTCGGCCGAGCCGATCTTGGAGCATCTCGACGAGCGGATACAGCTCGCGGCGGAACCGATCGTCGAACACGCCGCCAAAAATCTCCATCGCGTAACGCACTTGCTTGCTCTCAATCCGAAACGCGTGCATGGCGGCCGCGTCGTGCAGCTCTCGCCCGGCAGCTTCCAGGTAGGGCACCACCGCGTGCTTTAGCGCGGTGCGCGCGAAGCATTCGAATTGCTGGCTGCACGCATCCTTCGCCCGGCCACGCGCCGGACGAATCCGCTTGACCAGTTCACTGGCGCGGCGCATGAACTGTTGGCGCGTCAGCTTGGCGTGAATTTTCTCGATCGGCGCCTGAACGGCATACCGGCGCTGCTTGATCTGCTCGGTCAGCAAGGCGGTATGGCTGGACGGCGTATGCCGCATGTGGTCCGCCCAGCGCAACAATAACACATCGCAGTCCCGTGCCGCTCCGGCCGCCTTGCGCACTTTGCCCATCCGCTTGAGCATCTTCCGGCCGCGCTTCTTCGGAATACACGCCTCAAACGTGTCGATGACCGCGACAGCCCGACGGGAGAAAACCCGTAGCTGATGCACGTTCTCGGTTTCTTCCGGAGACTCGCAAACGGCCAGCTCCAGGAAATGCCACATCCGCGCAAGATGGCCCTTCAGCGCGCGCCGTGCAACGTGTCTGGCCGACTCGTCGGGCCGACTATCAATCCATTTGCTGCTTGATCCCATGCCGCGAATCAACTTGTTGGATACTCGATGACGATACCGTCACGTTGCTCGGAGTGTCGACCTGTACGCCCACGCGACAACAATGGCCGTTGGTGCGTAGCGCGGTCGCCTCGTGGAAGAAAGAAGGATTGTCAGTCCACTGGATACGTCTCGCGCGTTATAGCGCAACGGGCGCCGCACGCGCGGCGTCGCCGAGCAGTCACCTCCGTAACCGCCCTCCTGTCGGTCCACTGTGGCCGCAATCCTAACGGCTCTACCGAGCTTGCCACGTCGCCGGTCGTCGGCGACGGCGTTTGTCCAATGTGGCACTTGGAGTCACCGGGCGGCAACCCAAGCTATCGATCGGTAGCGGAGCGACCAATGTACACGACTCACGGGAAGGGGTGCAACTATTTACCCCCGTTGGGCCTTACGGCGTGTAGATGCTCCGCCCGCCGTCGACCGGCAAACAGACACCGGTGACAAACGTGTTCTCCAACAAGAAAACGACCGCATGCGCGACGTCTTCCGGCGTGCCGGGGCGCTTGACCAGCGTCGATTCGATCAATTCGCCACGCTCCGATTCCGACAATTCCTCGGGAAACAGCACGGGGCCGGGCAGAATTGCGTTAACGCGCACGCGAGGGTTCCGCTCAGCTAGCTCGACCGCCATGGCGCGCGTCAACGATTCGACACTCCCCTTCGACGCGAAATAGTGTGCATAATCAACGTACGGCCGAGCGGTGGCCCAATCGCCGATGTTGACGATCGACCCGCCAGTTGGTTGCTCGGCCATTAGCAATCCGGCCGCCTGGCCGCACACGAACGTGGCCACCGTATTCACCTCGAGGTGCCGGCGCACGTCGGCGGCGGCGACTTCTTCGAGTCGCTTCGCGCTCCAAACGGATGCATTGTTAACCAGTGCGTCGAGCCGACCGAAATGCTCACCCACCGACGCGACCATGGCCCGCGTCGCAGCCTCGTCCGCCAGATCGGCTTGCACAGCGATCGCCTCCGTGCCGGTGGCGCGCAGCTCGTCTGCCGTTGCGCGGGCCTCGGCCAGCGATCGGTTTGCGTGTAATGCCAAGCGATATCCACCCGCAGCCAGCGCGCGGGTGACTCGGTTGCCGACGCGTCGTCCTGCGCCGGTAATCAGGACCACGTTCGGTTCGTCTGCGGATGGCGATGCGTCGTTCATGGTTCGTGCTGGTGAAATCGGGCGATTATGCTCCAGGCTTCCTGGGGCGTGTCGGCCGTATCGATCAGGTCAAGATGATCGTCGGCGATTGCGCCTTCGTCTGCCAAGAACTGAAAGTCGATCACGCGCCGCCAATAGTCGCGGCCGTACATGATAACCGGAATCTGCTGCATGCGTTGCGTTTGCCGAAGCGTCAGCGCGTCGAACACTTCGTCGAGCGTTCCGAACCCGCCGGGAAAGGCCACCAGGGCCTTGGCCCGCAGCAAGAAGTGCATTTTCCGCAGCGCGAAATAGTGAAACTGGAAACAGAGATCCGGCGTGATGTAGGCGTTGGGGAGTTGCTCGGACGGGAGCGTAATGTTCAGCCCGACGTTTTCGGCCGATTCGTCGAATGCACCGCGGTTTGCCGCTTCCATGATTCCCGGCCCGCCGCCAGTCACGATGACATAGTCGCGACCGACGTCGCGCCCGCGCCGCGCCACCAAGCTCGCAAAGGCACGCGCCTCGTCGTAGTAATGAGCCTTGGCCAGCAGTCGCTCGGCCCGGGCAACCTCGCGGGCATGATGGGGATCGTCCGGACGAGCCTGCTGGGCCGCCTTCGCCTCCTCGAGCCGCTGTTCGAGGCCCGCTCGATCCGCGATTTGCGTGCTTCCAAACACAACGATCGTCGACGCAATGCCCCGTTTCAGAAATGCCAGCTCCGCCTTGAGCAGTTCCAACTGCACGCGGACCGGCCGAAGCTCTGGCTGGGCCAACAGGTCGATGTCTTGCTCGGCCAGGGTGTACGACGGCGACTGCAAGTTCGCGCGTAAGTTGTCGTCGGCGTTGCTCATGGCTCTCAATTCTCCGCGCAACAATTGCCAAGTCTTACGACGAGTCGTCGCCGTCCAATTCCACCCGTTGCCCCATCTCGGGTACGAGCGTGTTCCATCCGCGCTGCTGGTGCAACGTTTCCGCGAAGGCCGCCGAGCTGGACTGTTCGCCGTGTGTGAGAAACGTTTTTCGGGGCGCGTCCAGCGGCTCGAGCCAGCGAAGCAGTTCCGAGCGATCGGCGTGCGCGCTCAACGCGGAAAGCTCGACGACCGCCGCGCGCACTGGAACATCGCGGCCAAAAATGCGCAGCGTCTTGGCACCGGATTGCAGCGCGCGGCCGCGCGTGCCCGCGGCCATGAATCCGCCCAGCACGATCGTGTTTTCGGGATGCGGCAGCCGCTGTCGCAGATGGTGCAGGATGCGCCCGCCGGTCATCATGCCGGACGAAGACACAATCACCGCGGGCCCGGCATCCTGATTGATCCGTCGAGATTCAGCGACGCTGCGCGTGAGGTGGACGCCTTCGAGATCGAATTCAAACTCCGAATCGACGGCCAGTCCTTCCGACAGGTCGTGCTCTTCCGCGTAGAACCGATAGATATTCATCCCGCTGACGGCCATCGGGCTATCGAGGTAGATCGGGATCTGGGGGATTCTCTTCTGCCGGATCAAGACTTTCAGCAAATAGATCAGTTGTTGCGCGCGGCCCACGGCGAACGACGCCATCACCATCACGCCGCCCCGCTTGATCGCGGCCAGCACGACCTCGCCCAACTGATCGAGTACGTTTTCGCGCGGATGCTCCCGATCGCCGTACGTGGTTTCGCAAACCAGATAGTCGCACGTCGGGGGCGGCTGGGGATCGTAGTAGAGCGGCGCGTCGTATCGTCCCACGTCGCCTGAGAACACGATCCGCAGTGGCTTCTTCTTGGCGTGACGGATCTCAACTTCCGCAGAGCAAGCGCCCAGCAAATGCCCCGCATCGTGGAAGCGAACGTAGATGGGCTTCTTGGGACAGAACCACTCACCACGACGCACCGAGCGAAAGCGCAACATGGCCCGCTTGGCGTCGCGCCCGTCGAACAGGGGCAGCGCCGGCTTGTGCTTTGAGAATCCTTTACGGTTGGCATAGGCCGCGTCTTCTTCCTGGTTGTGCGCCGCGTCCAGCAAGAGCAACTCGGCCAGCGCCTCGGTCGCCGGCGTCGCGTACGCTGGGCCGCGAAACCCGTCCTTCACGAACCGGGGCAGATACCCGATGTGGTCGATATGGGCGTGCGTCAGCACCACGGCGTGGACGTGCCCAGGATTGAACGGCAGGCGATCCCAGTTCTGCAACCGCAGCTGCTTGAGCCCTTGAAACAGCCCGCAGTCGAACAGCACCTTTGCGCCATCGGCTTCGAGCAGGTATTTTGAGCCCGTGACGGTTTCTGCCGCACCGTAGAACGTGATCGAGGCCATGGCGTGGTTTCCGTTAGGGCGCGAGGGTCCGTGGCGAAATAAGACCCAACCATCGAGCTACCGATGCCGTGGCCAGCACGGCGCCGGCTACCAGGAGGATCGTCATGGTGGGCTGATCTCGCAGCACTGGCAATGGCGCGACGCTAAGCGGCCGAGCCAGGATGTACACCAACGTGGCGATGCTCGTCGCCGCGGCCCAGCCGATTCTTCCGGCGGGCCGCCAAACATGCGCAAGCAACCGCGTGGCGACGTAGCACCCCATTGCCGCACCGGCAACCACGGCCACGTCTCGCGCACCGAAGGCAATCCCCACCAGGCACAGCGCGGCCACCGACGACACGCCGGCCAGAATGTCGGACCGCCGGGCAGAGGCGACCCAAGTCGGCCAGGCGATCGCGCCCAACAACGCGGCGGCCGCCAGGCCCATTGCGGCGTCCAGGGCGCCACGCCAAGGCGCGGCGGCGGCGACACCAAGCCCGTCCGAGTGCAAATCCGGCCAGACGGCGCTCGCGACGAATAGCAGCAAGCCAACCGGCAGCCAGACGCGCGATGGTGGCACATGGCCGTCCCACTCGATCAGGGCCATGCAGACAAGCTCGGCCATCAGCAACGATTGCACCGCGTATTGCTCGTGCCAGAACACGAAGGTGCCGTCCGGCGGTGGCAACATTTCACCCGGGCGCAGCGCCGCCCAGGCCAACAGTGCGCTGGTCGCGGCCACCAGGGCTTCGACCAACGGATAACGGGGCGAGATTCGCGCTTTGCAATCGCGGCAGCGTCCGCCGAGCAGCAGCCAGCCAACGATCGGCACGTTGTCATACCAACGGATCGGATGATCGCACTGCGGACAGTGCGATCCGGGATGCACCAAACTTTCCCCGCGCGGCACGCGATAGACGACCACGTTCATGAAGCTGCCGATCACCGCGCCCAACACGAACGCCACCGCGACCGCGAGCCAGCGGCCTGGGCCAACGATGGCCAGGTGCGCATCGAGCAAGACGATGTCCAAAGCAGCAAGCGGCATGACGTGAATGCGGTGGGGGGTAATCGTGTTGCTAAATGATACCTGCCAACGGTCCGCCCTTGGCCGCCAGTCGGTCTACACGGCGGGTCACTTCCGGATCTTCGACCAAGGGCGGCGCGTGATGCGGTTTGGCCCGCGCGTCGATCACCAAGGATCCTCGGCAGCCCCAGTGCTTGCGATCGACGAACTGGCCCACGCCGTGCACGTCGGCGGCCGGATCGCTGCGCGTGAATGTGACCCAGAGAAAGTTTTCCAGTGACGCGGCGGCGAAATCCGGATCGTCGACCACCACGACTAGCGGAAAGCCGTCCAGGGTGCTCGCGTCCCGCAGCGCGGCGAGCAAAGGCGCGAGCGATGCGTCCGCGTCGCCCGGCTCGTAGCGCGGACCGCCGATCGCCAGCACGCCGGGCAGACAGACGCCCGCTGGACCAAACCCGTCGGGCAATGTCAGCGTGCGCACTTCAGCGGCCAATTGGCGACGCGGTGGTCCAACGGCCGCGATGACGAGCTTCGAGCCTTCGTTGACCGCGCCGCCCGAGTAGTCCAACGTGTCGATCGTGGTACACGTTTGAAAGTGCAGATCGCGCGCCCAATCGACGCGGCAAAGGATGTGGCGAAACATTGCCACGATGTCTTGCACGTCGAGGTTCGGATCGTCCTCGCGGGCAGCAATCCACAGGTACTTGGCAAGCGAGAGTTGCCCTTGTCCCAGGATCGCGTTGGCCGCCGTCAGCAGCTCCTGCGGCCGGCTGCGCGACTGATAGGGCGTGTAACGTTCGCTGCCAACGGCCAGCAACAGCGGATGCACGCCGGCGGCGTCGACGGCATGCACACCATGCACTCCGGGGATCACGCGCGGAATCACCGGACCGGTGATCTCGTGGATCAATTCGCCGAACATTGTGTCCTCCTGCGGCGGGCGGCCGACGACTGTAAATGGCCACACCGCGCCCGCGCGGTGCGACACGCGCTCGACGCGCAACACCGGATAGTCGTGCGCCAGACTGTAGTAGCCCAGGTGATCGCCGAATGGTCCCTCGGGCAACGTGCGATCCGGTTCCACGACGCCCTGAATGCAAAAGTCGGCTTCCGAGTAGACCGGCAGTTGCCCCGCTTGGCCAATCATGGGAATCCGTTGGCCGGCCAGCGCGCCGGCAAACGCCAACTCGGAAAGGCCCTCGGGCAGCGGCATCACCGCGGCCACGCTCATGGCGGGCGTGCCACCGACAAAGACGTTTACGCGAAACGGCTCGCCGCGCCGCATTGCCGCAGCGTGATGGACGCCGATCCCACGGTGAATCTGGTAGTGCAGTCCGACCTCCTCGCCCGGCCGATACTGCCCGCCCGACAACTGAATCCGATACATCCCCAGGTTGGAGTGCCGCAGTCCCGGCCGATCGGCATCTTCGGTATAGACCTGGGGCAGCGTGACAAACGGTCCGCCGTCGTCGGGCCACGACTGCAGCGGTGGCAGCCGATCAACTGACGTGTCGTGTTCAAGTGCCGGACCACGGGCGACGACGCGCGGTCGCATGTGCCATAGCGCGCGTACCAGCGGCAAGTTGCGCCACGGCCGCCGGGCAATTGCCGCTGGATCGCCATGTGCTTCGACGAGCCGCCGCACGACGTCGAGCGTGTCGCGAAAGATGAACCGCGTGCGGTCCATCGTCCCGAACAGGTTGCTCACCATCGGAAAGCTGCACTGCTTCACCCGCGCGAAATAAATCGCTGGGCCGCCGGCCCGAAACACGCGACGATGCACTTCGGCCGCCTCGAGCCGCGGATCGATCTCCTCCTCGATGCGCACCAATTGGCCGGTTGCCTCCAGGTCGTCGAGACAGGCGCGAAGTGTGCGATAGCCCATGTGGCTGGCTCAGGTCAAACTCGTCGTCCGCTGTGGTAGGCCGCAGTCGCTAACTATCGGTAAGCTTACGTGCCCTAGCGCACGGCGGGAAAGAGGGGTTTGCCCGACGGTGTGGGTATTTGCGGTGGCCACCGTCGCACCGCGAAGAGACCAGACGGCAATTCGCAGCCGACGCGCTCTCGATTCGGCCAGCTTTTCGTCTAAGATGTGAGTTTCCGTTTTGCTGGGTGGCGTCGAGAAAGGGTGTGTACGTGCAGGTAAAACAAATCAAAACACGAGTCGGCGAGACGGCTGCCGATGCCGCCGTCGTCGGAATCCACGAAGATGGCCCCCTCGAAGGTGCGGCAGCCGAAGTGGACGCAGCGTTGGACGGCGCCGTCCGTGCGCTGATCGAGCGTAAGGAATTCTCGGCGGGCCGCAACGAGACGGCCTCGCTGCTGGTACCCATGGGCCTGGCGAAGCAGACTTTGCTGGTCGGGCTGGGCAAGAAGGGCACGTTCGACGCGGGTACGGCTTATCGCTGTGCGGCCACCGCGGCCCGCTGCCTGGCTGGCAAGACGCGGGCCAATGTCGCCTTTTTTCTTGGCGACGCTTGGCCCGACGATTGGACCGAAGCGGCCGTGGCCGGCGCCGTGGCCGGTTGCCATGGACAAGATCTTTACCGCGCGGAGAAACGGCGTCATCCGTTCGGTGCCGTCCAATGGGCCAATGGCAACGAAGCGGCTATCGCGTCCGGCCGGATCCTCGGCGATGCGATCAACCTGACGCGGACGTTGGTTAACGAACCGGCCGACGAGATCTATCCAGAGACCTTCGCCGCCCGGGCCGCCGAACTTACGCACGACTGTGCGCTCGAAGCCGAGATTTGGGACGCCGATCGCCTGGCTAGCGAACGGTGCAATGCGCTATTGGCCGTGGCCAAGGGCTCGAGCCGGCCGGCACGATTGGTCATTCTGCGCCACCAAGGCGGCGCGAAGAACGATCCGACGCTGGCCATTGTTGGCAAAGGGGTTACGTTCGACTCGGGCGGGCTGTCGCTCAAGCCTTCGGAAAGCATGCTGGCGATGAAGTGCGACATGGCCGGCGCCGCGACGATGGTCGGCGCGATGCAAGCCATCGCAAAACTCAAGCTGCCGATCAACGTCTTAGGAATCGCTGGGCTGGTCGAGAACATGACGGGCCCCTCGGCAATGAAGCTGGGCGACGTGCTGCGGGCACGCAGCGGCCGCACGATCGAAGTCCACAATACCGACGCCGAAGGCCGATTGGTGCTGGCCGATGCGTTGGCCGTGGCCGTGGATGCCGGCGCGGCGAAGATCGTCGACCTGGCCACGCTAACCGGCGCGTGCATGGTGGCGCTGGGCAACGAAGTGGCCGGAGCCATGACGAACGATCAAGGCTGGTGCGATGCGATTCTGGCCGCGGCTCGACAAGCCGGTGAGCCGCTCTGGCAATTGCCGATGTTTCCCGAAATTTACGACGAACTGATCAAGAGCGAAGTGGCCGACATCAAAAACGTCGGCGAAGGGCGTTGGGGAGGCGCCATTACGGCGGCCAAGTTCCTCGAACAGTTCGTCGGAGACACGCCGTGGACCCACCTCGACATTGCGGGTCCGTCGTTTCGCGACAAGCCGAAGCCATGGTGCGACGCCGGCGCAAGCGGCCAGTTCGTGCGCACGCTGGTCGAAGTCGCTCGGGCGTGGAAATCGTAATTTCGCGCGGTGCCCGCAACTCGACCGCCGCTTTCCGATCACGTCCCAAGGCCCACGAAAGGTCTCATGCCCTGGATCGCCGAAAAATCCGATCGAATCGGCGCGGAGCGAATGGAGGCGCTGATGCGCCAAACCGCGGCCGAGGCCCGGCAGCGGATCTGCGCGCATCCGAAACGTGTCTTGCTGTTGCCGCCGGACATCACTCGGGCGCACTCTGGCGTAGGCCGCCTGACGCAACTGCTCTATCACGAGTTCGCTCCGGATGCGGACGTGCACGTGATTCCCACGCTGGGCCAACACGTGCCGCACACGGCCGACGAGAATCGTCGCATGTTCGGCGACATTCCGAACGAGCGTATCTACGCCCATGATTGGCGCGACGGCTGCGTTCACGTCGGCGACGTGTCGGCCCAGTTCGTTCACGAAGCATGCGGCGGGGTTGCCGATTGGCCGATCCCCGTGATGCTCAACACGATGCTGATGCGCGAGCCGTGGGATTTGATCATCAACGTCGGGCACGTCGTGCCGCACGAAGTGCTGGGGTTCGCCAATCACAACAAGAACTACTTTATTGGACTGGGCGGCAAAGACACGATCTGCTCATCGCACATGCTGGCGGCCACCTGCGGCATCGAAAACAATCTGGGCAACCTGGTTACGCCCACGCGAGCATGCTTCAACCATGCTGAGGACGAGTTGCTGGGCCAATTGCCCGATCTGTACGTGCAGGTCGTTTTGGCCCGCGAACCGGCCGGCGAACTGGTCCACACGGGCGTGTACGTCGGCGACGACCTGGAGACGTATTTGCAGGCTGCCCGCCAGTCGCGCGAAGAGAACATCACCGTGCTGGACGAGCCGATCGACAAGATCGTCTGCGTCATGCAGGCCGATGAATTCGTCAGCACATGGGTCGCCAACAAGGCCGTCTATCGCACGCGAATGGCCATGGCCGACGGCGGCGAGTTGGTGATCATCGCACCGGGGCTCAAGCGCTTCGGCGAACAGCCGGACGTCGATGCCCTGATCCGCAAATACGGCTATTGCGGCACCGAGCGGGTCATGGCCCAATACCGCGTGCAGGCGGATATGCAGGATCTGGGACACGCCACGGCGCATCTGATTCATGGGTCGTCCGAAGGCCGGTTCACGATCACGTACGCCCCGGGGCATTTGTCGGCCGACGAAATTCAAGGCGTGGGGTTTGGCTACGCGGACTTGAACGAGACACTGAAGCGGTATCGCCCTGACCAGCGGCAACCGGGCTGGAACACCACGGCCGACGGAGAGCGGTTCTACTTCATCCCGACGCCGTCTGCGGGCCTGTGGGCAACGCGCGAGAAACTGTACGGCCGGTCTGGCGGATTCGGCAATTGATTGGCCGGCCGCGTCGCCATACGACGTTTACACGGCGCGGCGCGCAAACGAACGACATGGATTCGCCATGACTGACGATCCCCAATCCGCCGCTGAGCAGACCGACGATGACCCCGCACAGCGTGAGATCATCGAGGCCGATGTCCGCCTGCTCAACAGCCTGGGATATGGCCAGGAACTGCTGCGGCGGATGAGCGGGTTCTCGAACTTTGCGGTTTCCTTCTCGATCATTTGCATCGTGGCCGGCGGGATCACCTCGTTCCCGCAAGGACTCTCGAGCACCGGCGGCGCGGCCATCGGGCTCGGCTGGCCAGTTTCCTGCCTGTTGTCGCTGTGCGTGGCGTTGGCCATGGCGCAAGTCGCTTCGGCATTTCCGACTGCCGGAGGGCTCTACCATTGGGCGGCCATCTTGGGCGGCCGCGGTTGGGGATGGCTCACCGCGTGGTTCAACCTCGTGGGGTTGATCACGGTGCTGGCGGCGATCAACGTCGGGGCCTATCAATTCGCGGCGCGTTCGGTGGAAAGCGCGTTCGGCGTCGGGCCTTCGCAACTGGGGCCGGGCGGCGAATTGTTCATGCAAGTCGTCGGAGTGACGGCCATTACTTGTGCTCAAGCGCTGTTCAACCACTTGGGTATTCGTGTGACGGCCGCGCTGACCGATTTTAGCGGCTACTGGATCATGCTGGTGGCGCTAGCGCTAACGGTGTCGATGCTTGCCTTCGCTCCTTCGCTGGACGCAAGCCATTTGTTGACCTTTACCAACTACAGCGGACCGGCCGGAGGCGACATCTGGCCGCAAACGGGCAATTTGGCTTGGCTGTTCCTGCTCGGTTTCTTGTTGCCCGCCTACACGATCACGGGCTTCGACGCCTCGGCCCATACGTCGGAAGAGACGGTTGGCGCGTCGCACCACGTGCCGCGCGGGATCGTGCGCTCGGTGCTGGTTTCCGGCGTATTCGGTTGGCTGATGCTCTCGGCGATCGTGATGGCCGTGCCCGACATGGACGAAGCGGCTGCTCAAGGCAGCGAGTCGTTTTTCTGGATCGTCGGACATGTACTGCCGCGTGGGCTGCGGCTAACGCTGTTTTTCGGCATCGTCGTGCCGCAGTTTCTTTGTGGGCTGGGAACGGGGACGTCGGCATCACGCATTGGCTACGCCTCTGCGCGCGATGGCGGGTTGCCACTGGCCGAGCGGATACGCCGCGTCAGCCCGAAATACCGCACGCCGGCAGTGGCGATCTGGTCGGTGGCCGCGCTGTCGATCGGCTTCGTCGTCTACACGCCCGTCTATTCGACGATCACGGCGGCCTGCACCACGTTTCTTTACATCTCCTACGTGATCCCCTCGGCGCTCGGACTCTTTGCCTACGGACGAACGTGGACCGAAATGGGTCCGTGGAACTTGGGCGCGCTGGCCTATCGCTCGTTGAGCGTGGTATCGATCGGTGCCTGCGGGCTGATTCTGCTGATCGGCATTCAGCCGCCGAACGAAAAGAACCTGTGGATCGTCCTCTTTGCGCTGGCGCTGACCACCGTGGTTTGGTTCGGATACGAACGATCGCACTTTCGCGGTCCGCCGCAGGGCGTGTTGGATCGGTCGCGCGCCACCCGATCATGACCGCTCGTTTCGGTCCTCGATTGCGCGAAGCTGGCGCTAGTCCGGGGCGGCCGGCAGCCCGAATTTCCGTCGGGAACCGGCTGGCAAGCGTTTGCCCGGCCGGAATACCGCAACGGGCGAACTTCTCGGCAAATTCTTCCGCAGCAGCGCCGATTCCGCGGGGATCTGATAGCGTGCGCAAGGGGTTGCCTGGCAGCCATTTCCAAGAAAAGTGGAAATTCTTTTTCCAAAAGCTTGACAGCGTGGAATGGCCGCCCTAAAGTGTACCTGAGTTCGAAAACGCCCGGAAAAGCCGGGGTTTTTTCGCGGAGCCAGGTTAGCTAATGATCTTCTCTTGAGAGCCCACCATCGCACCACGTGCGATGAGTTTCTTCGCTCTCGACCTCAACCCCGAGTTCTGACGCGGGTCGTCGCTGCGCACTCATCTCTGCCCAGCCCACGTCCCAAACACGTCTGAGCCGGTCCAACAAGTTACCGACCGCGGGTCGCTGCGCGCATGCGCCGTCTCGCGTGTCGTTTGAGGCACCACCGATACGAAACAGCGTTTGCCCCGCAACAACGAAGTAGCTCGCTGAAAACAAGAGAAGGCAAGGCACCACCCCCTCAGTCAGGAACGGAACTATGCTCATTCGGTCAGTCAATACGTCGAACACGCGTCGAACGCGCCTGCCCCTGGGCGTTGGGCTTTGCGTGTTCGCGATAATGGTTCTCGGATACGCCCCAATCGCGAAGGCGGCGTACTTCCAGTTCGATACCACGACGACCATCCTGAACGGGTTCATGCCTGCAGGCTCAATCGTGGCAGGCAACAACTCGGACCTGGTGACGATTACCACGCCTGGCGCGAGCGTAATGACAATCACGGGGCAAGAGAGCAATTCGCCCGGCGACAACTACGACGGAACCGGGGCCGGTTCGGACATCGTGTTTGCCAACATTGGCGTGGCGCCGATTACCAACGCCACTCCGTTCGAGGTCATCGAGATCCCATATGTGTTCCACGTCGTGATCACCGACTATGCCGGACCACTCGACGTGGGAGCGATCGGAAGCGTGTCGTTCGACATCGAGGGCATCTTGACCGGCACGATCGGCGCTGGAAAGAAAGTCAATCTGTCGACAAACACGTACGACGCCGGAAACATTCTGACCAAGCAGATCGGCAACGACATCTATACGCTCGATCTGAATTTCTACGTCCCACCCGGGCCGAGCCATCAGGGCGCGTTTGGCGTTCATGTCGAAGCTGTCCCGGTTCCCGAGCCAGGCACACTCGCACTACTTGGATTGGGCCTGATTGGATTAGCCACCCCCGCTATTCGACGACTGCGTAGGAAAGCGCGGCGTTAAGCGGATTGTAATAGCACTCCCCTCTTCCAACCGGTCGGCGCAGGCTTCTATTCTGCGTCGGCCGTTTTCTTTGCGCGCTGGCGGTGGCCGCGGCGATCTCCCCCCTTTCCGGCTGGCGAAGAAAGCTATAATGGCGCAATAGCGACCCGCACGCGCAACGCGCCGGATCCGTCGGGCGCGCGATCCACGCTTCGACGAACCGGGCGACTCTAGCCACGAGGACGCCGCCGATGCCCACCTATCCGCCCGGACCGAAAGGAACCTTCTTTGGCGCAACGCTCGCCAGGCGCTTTCGGACGGATCCGCTCGGATTCATCACCGAGTTGGGCCGCGACTACGGCGATCTGGCCTACGCTCGGATGGGCCCCGTGCGGGCGTATTTTGCCGTCCATCCCGATCTGATCCGTGAGGTGCTGGTGACGAAGAACAAGAGCTTTCGTCGCCCGCAGTGGATGATGCGGCCTCTGTCGAAGATCGATGGCAACGGGCTCGTGCTTTCCGACGGGCCGGTATGGCTCAGGCAACGACGGCTCGTGCAGCCGGCGTTTAGCCCAAAGCGGTTCGAGGGCTACGCGCAGATGATGGTCGACGGCACGCAGCGAATGCTGCGCCGGTGGTCCGATCAACCGACCTTCGACATGGTTGACGAGATGACACGCCTGACGCTGGAGATCATCGCCAAGACGCTCTTCGACGTCGAGCTGGGTGACCAAACGGCCAAACTGGGAAACGCCGTGCGCACGTTTTCGCAAGCGTTCGTGCGCGAAGCGGGCAATCCGTTCCGGCTGCCTGATTGGGTTCCGACGGCGCACAATCGCCGCAAACGTGAGGCGATCAGAACCGTCGACACGCTGGTTCGCGGATTCATTCGCGACCGGCGCGCTTCTGGAAAGGACCAGGGTGACCTGTTGTCGATGCTGCTCTTGGCGGTCGACGAAGAAGGAGACGGCCGCGGGATGACCGACGAACAAGCGCGCGACGAGGCGGTCACGCTGTTCAACGCGGGACACGACTCGACGGCCGCCGCGCTGGCCTGGACCTGGTACTTGATCGCCAAGCATCCGGACGTCGAACGCAAGCTCGTCGAAGAGTCGGATCGGGTTCTGGCCGGTCGGCAGGCCGCGTACGCCGACGTGGCGGAATTGCAGTACACCGAGATGGTGGTCAAGGAATCGATGCGGCTCTACCCGCCGACCTGGATCCTGATCCCACGCGAAACGATCGAGCCGATCGAACTGGGTGGCTACGAAATTCCCCGCGGAAGCTGGATCTACACCATGCCCTGGGCGACGCATCGCCATCCTAGATTCTTTGCTGACCCGGAACGATTCGACCCGGAGCGCTTTGGCCCCGAACGCATCGGCCAGATTCCACAGTATGCCTACTTCCCATTTGGCGGCGGCCCTCGGGTGTGCATAGGCAATACGTTTGCCACGATGGAAATGATCCTGATCGTGGCCAGCGTGTTGCAAGCGTATCGCGTCCGGCTTGCCGAAGGTCAGGCCGACGTCGAACCCGAACCGCTTATCGCGATTCGTCCGAAGGGCGGATTACGGATGTCGCTCGACCGCCGTAGCGAGCCCGCTTATGCCGAGCGAACGTGAGTCCGAGGCACATGCCGAACCGACCGACTCGGTGACGACCGATAACCGGCGGTCATTCAGCCGACGTGCGGCTCGTGTGGTCTTCGGTTTGATCGCCTGTTACCTGATCGTCGTGGTGGTCATGTCACTTCTGGAAAACCAGTTAATATTCTTTCCGTCTGTGTATCCCGAAGGCGATTGGCAGCCACGGGGCGTCGCGGTTGAAGACGCCTGGTTCGAGTTGACCGATGGTACGCGCTTGCACGGTTGGTATGTCGAGGCGCCCGACCCGCGCGCGATCGTGCTGTTTGCGCACGGCAACGGCGGCAATCTGTCGCACCGAATCGACATCGTGGACGCACTGGCGAATTCGTTGGGAGCCAGCGTGCTCGTATTCGACTATCGGGGCTATGGTCGTAGCAAGGGCCGCCCTTCGGCCGACGGAATCCTGGCAGACGCCCGCGCTGCACGACGTTGGCTGGCCGATCGGACCGGTACGCCCGAGCCGGAGATCGTGTTGATGGGAGAGTCGCTGGGCGGCGCGGTGATGGTCGACCTGGCGTCGGTCGACGGGGCGCGAGCCCTCGTATTGGAAAACACGTTTAGCTCGCTGCCCGACGTCGCAGCGCACCATTATCCGTGGCTTCCGGTGCGACTGGTGATGCGGGCACGGCTTGATTCGGCTGCCAAGATCGGCAACTATCGCGGACCCTTGTTGCAGTTTCACGGCGACGCCGACAGCATCATTCCTTTCGACCTGGGCAAACGACTATTCGACGCGGCCAACGAGCCCAAGCAGTTTGTGACGATTCCGTCGGCCGACCACAACGATCCGCGCACGCCGACGTTCTACGACCAACTCGATCGGTTTCTCGACGGCCTACCGCCGAACTCGCCGCGGGCCGAAACGACTGGCGAGCCGGCTGATCGGTAAAGCGCACGACGCGCTGGCCGTTTAGACGACCAGCGCGGCGAACGTCAGTGCCACCATCACCGATCCGACGATCAATTTGCCCAACGTTCCCAGCACGCGGCCGATGAACGCCGCCTGGCCGATTTGCAGACTCGTTTCCAGATCGCGGCCCTTCCAGGCCTCGCCGATGAACGCGCCGGCGAGCGCTCCCAAACCGCCGAAGAGGATCGCCGCAGCCAGTGACCCGATGATCGGAACCGGCAGCCCGACAAACAGGCCAACCACTCCGCCGATCAGCGAACCGACCAGCGCCAGCACGGCGCCGCGGCGACTCCCTCCGGCCTTGGTGACTCCCATCGCCGACGCCGCAAACTCGACCAACTCGCCCAACGTGGCCAGCACGACCAACGCGATCACGGTCTCCCATCCGAGTGCCAGTCGACCGTCGCCCGGCAGCACCCACGCATACACGGCCGCCGCGGCGACAATGATCCAGTTACCCGGCATGCCCAAGAGCTGGGAAAGCCAACCTACAATGGCAATCAAGACAAGCGCGATTGCGGCGAGGACGTGCATGATGGTCTCCGAACTAGTGCTGGCAGGGCGACGTAACGGGCGGGCGTACTAATTGAGGCCGAGTTGTAAGAACACCACGTCGCGAACGGTGCAAAGCCCGACCGCTACGTCGGCGGATGCTCCACGCTGACGTAGCGCCTAAACGTTTCTTCGTCCAGAAACACGGCTTCTTGCGTGAGCTGAAACATGATTGGGCTTTGCGGCCAACCGAGGACGCTCAGCAGCCGGTCGAACTGCTGGCTCGGGCACGATCCCTTGATGTCGACAAACAGCAACTGCTCGTTTCGATCGTACAGATTGCCGTCGACTTGCCAGGCGACGCTGTCCTGAGGGCTGGTCCATACGAACGAGCCGTCTGGCTCGCAGTACATCCGCTCGAACTCGGCAAGCTGCTCGCGGACCGTCTCGAAGCGGCACGGCATCGGCGTTGCCAATTGGGCCGGTTCGATTCTCAGTGTGTGGACTTTCCGACCGCCCACTTCAATCATCGGGCCCTCGGTGGTCGAAGGAGGTCGGCCGTGGATCGTTGCGTAGAATGAGTACATCACCGCTCGGCGTGGCTCACTCAGTTCGTAGCTGCGTGGGATCGGCCAGTTCGGCGGCAAGCCAATCGAGATATCCCGCGCTGGCAGCGACGACGGCCGTCGCCAGAATCTCTGGCTCGTCGTAGGAGTGCACTTGGCGAATGGCCGCCTCGACACTTGCATAGTGCGACCGGAGTGTCTTGAACGTGCAGCGCCACTCCGTGGAAGTTTCGATTGCGCCCTGCCAATGGTACGTGCTTTCGATGGGCCCAGATATCTGCGCGCACGCGGCAAGCCGCTGCTCGACAACGGCACGGGCAATGCGGTCGGCTTCGTCGCGGCTGCTGGCCGTGGTCACAACTTGGATTGCGTCGGTCATTGTTGCTCACTCGAAGGGCAACTCGGTCATCGCCGTCCGGTCGCTTCGCCGGTTGCGGTCAAGCCGATCGTCCCAGTGTAACGGATGCCGGCAGGTTGGGCAGGTCTCAGGTCGTGGTCGCGGCCTGCCGGGTCGCACGCTCGTTCCACACGGCGACACCGATCACCAAGAGCCCGATCAGCAGGAGCCTGGTGTTGGCACTGAATCGCCACGGCACGTCGCTCCACGGCACGCGAACGTCGCCCGAGAGGAATTGGAGCCCGATGTCGAGCAATGAAAGAATTGCGACGCCCGTTAGCGTTCGGCCGATGCCGCCGCGTCCGCCGGTGACACGGGTGCCGCCGACGACCACGCAGGCGATCGTCGGCAGCTCAAGTCCCGCGCCGGCGGTCGGCACAACAGCGCCGCCCCGCGCCGTGTAAACAACCGCCACCAGGGCAGCCACTGCTCCGCTGGCCGTGTATAAGCTCCACTGCACCATCCGCACGGGCACCGCGGCGAACTTGGCCGCCTCGCGATTCTCGCCAATCGCGTATAAGTATCGGCCGTATCGCGTGTGGTGTACCACGCACCAACCCGCCACGCCAACCAAGACAAACAACATGAACTGGGTCGGCACGCCCCACCACGACGCCTGGCCCAACGCGGCGAACTGCTCGGGCAGTCCGGCGATTCGTTCGCCGCGCGAAAGCGCCATGGCCAGGCCGGCAAACGACGCCATCGTGGCCAGAGTAACGACCAGTGGCGCGATTCCTATCACGACCAGCGTGCCGTTAGTCACGCCGGCGGCAAGCCCAGCGAGCAACCCGGTGGCCATGCTCGTGCCGAGCGACCAGCCGGCTTGCCAGGTCAATCCCATGACGACGCTCGACAACGCCACAATCGACCCGACCGACAAGTCGATCCCGCCCGTCAGGATGATCGCGGTCATCACGACGGCCAGTGCGCCGATTTCGCCCCATGGCCGCCACATGTCGAGCACGGCCAGCGGGCGCGATGCTTGTAGCGCAACCAACAGCGCGGCGGCCACGAGCAGCGAGACCGGCACGACATACGGCAGCCAACGGCCGGCAAACGCTCGGTTCATCGTTCGAGCCTCCGCCATGCCAGGTCGGCAATCACGGCACACAGCAACAGCCCACCGGTCACCAGCTCGTAGTGATAGCGCGAGACCTGCCACAACACGAGTCCGTTGTAGATCAGTCCTAACAGCAGCGCGCCCAAGCAAACGCCGCCGACGCTGCCGCGACCGCCAGTGATCGAAACGCCGCCGATCACCGCCGCAGCGATGGCTTGCAACTCGTATCCCGTTCCCGTGCCCGACTGCAAGGAGCCGGTCTGCGAGAGTTCGAGCATTCCGGCCAATGCCGCCAACAACCCGCCCGCCGCGAACGCCGCAAGCCAGGTGCGGGCGTGGGAGATTCCGACCTGTCGAGCCGCCGTGGGGCTGCTGCCAAACGCGACAACATGCCGGCCGCCACGGAAACGATTCAGCCACAAATACATGGCTAACGCCGTCGCCGCCCCTAGCGCAGCCGACCCGTTGACGCCCAGCCAGCGCGCGCTCGACCAGTTCACGAAGCCTTCAGGCAGTTCGGAAATCGTGTCGCCACCGGTCAAGGCGATGAGCAAACCGCGATAGACCGTCATCGTACCCAGGGTGACGACGATCGGATGCACCCTGCCCCACAAACTGATCGCGGCATTCGACAGACCACCAAGCGCGCCAACGGCTAAGGCCGCCACCACTGCGGCAGGAATCGTCATATACGCTGGGTAGGGCGCCTTGAGCACCAGCCCACCGACACCGGCCGACAGTGCCAACAGCGAACCCAACGAGATATCAATCGCGCCGGCCAGGATCGTCGTCGCGGCCCCCAGCGACAAAATGCACCACACGGCAGTCGTCGCCAACAGCCCCCACAGGTTGTCCAGCGTCAGGAAAGCGTCCGTCGTCGCCGCCAGTATCAGGATCATCGCCGCGTTGGCAGCGACCAGCGCCGTTTCGCTGCGCCATCGCCGAAACGCTTTGTGCCCTGGCCGATCTTTCGGCACATTGGCGCCGGGCGTAGTGCCGGGCAAGGCTTTGGCCGCGATCGCTTCGGCGGAAATCGCGTCGCCTTCGAACTCCGCGGCGATCCGGCCGTCGGAAAATACCAATACGCGGTCGGAGTTTTCGACAACTTCCGCCAGTTCGGAACTGATCATCACGATGGCCGTACCGGCCTCCGCTTGATCGCGCAGGATCCTGTGGATCTCGGCTTTCGAGGCGACGTCGACGCCGCGCGTCGGCTCGTCCAAAATCAGTACGGCCGGTTCCATCAGCAGGCATCGGGCAAGCACGACCTTCTGCTGATTGCCGCCCGACAACTCGGCGATTGGCTGTTCGACGTCGCGGCACTTGATCGCAAGATTGGCCCGTTGCTGGTTGGCCGACTGCCGCTCGCGCGCCGCGTTGGTCAGCCAACCGTGTCCCAACCGGTTGAGCGCGCTGATGACGGTATTGGCACGCACCGACAGGCCGCTGAAGATTGATTGGCGTAGTCGATCTTCGGGCAGGTAGGCCAAGCCCGACTCGACCGCCCGCACCGGCGACGCCGCCGTTGTCGCCTTGCCGTCGATTCGCAATGCGCCACCGCGCGCCTGCCGCAGTCCGAACAATGTCTGAGCCACCTCGCTGCGGCCCGAGCCGATGAGGCCGTAAACGCCAAGAATCTCGCCGCCGTAGGCTCGCAGTGAGACCTCGGTAAACCGACCATCGGCCGCCGATAGACGTTGCACCTCGAGACGCGCCTTTTGCCTGACCGTCGTGCCCCGCCGAGCAACACCGCCCGACGCCGCGGCACGGTCGCGTCCCACCATTTGCTTGATCAAAGCCTCGGGAGTGGTCGTACTGCTCGCGCCGGTCCACACGCGGCGCCCGTCGCGCAAAACGGTGATCCGATCGGCTAATTCGAAGATCTCACTTTGCCGGTGCGAGATGTAGAGGATCCCGGCGCCGGCGGTCTTGAGTCGTCGAATCTGACGAAACAGCCAAGCCGACTCTTCGGCGGTTAGCGCGCTGGTCGGCTCGTCGAGTACGAGCACGCGCGCCGATTGCCGCACGGCCGCGGCAATCTGTACCATGTGACGCTGGGCGACGCTGAGCCGTGCAGCCGGCTGACGCTCGTCGATCGGTTCGTCCAACTGTGCCACGGCGTCGCGGGCTTGTTGGTCCAACCGTGCTCGGCGCACCCAGCCGCCCCAACCGACCGGCAGTCCGCGCTCAAGGCCCATGTTCTCTGCGACCGAAAGCGTCGGGAACAGATCGGCTTCTTGATGCACCGTGGCGATGCCCTGGGCTCGGGCGTCGACGGGCGACCGCCAGGCGACCGGTTGCCCGGCCAAGGTCATCTTGCCCGCGTCCGGAGCGAAGAACCCGGAAACAATGTTGATGAGCGTACTCTTGCCAGCGCCGTTTTCGCCAACCAGTGCGTGGACTTCACCGGCTGCCAGATCGAACGACACGTTGTCCAGCGCAACGACGCCCGGAAAGCGCTTCGTCACACCGACCAATTCGAGCAGCGGAGCGGGACGGGCAGGCACGGCAACTCACGATGCGAATGCGGGACGCAGCGATTCGGTTTGCCGAACCATGGTAGCCGGCAATCGGCCGGCGCATCAATCGCGACTCGCCCCATCGCGGCGGCTGGTGTGCAGCCGTCGCCGCCAGGCACATTTCCACCTGGCACTCCCTGCCCTACCCGTTCGATGGCGCGTCGGCCGGTTCTTCTTCGGCGGGTTCTTCTTGCGCCGGTTCTTCTGTGGCAGCTTCGTCATCGGCCGGGGCGTCGGTAGCCGCGTCGGCGTCGTCCCTCGAGTCGCCAGGCGTCTCCGGTGCATCAGTTCCGGCGGGTGGACCGTCGGCCGACTGCGGATCCTCGTCCGGAGTCGAGGCGACCGAGGCGTCGGGCTGCTGGTCGGCCGGTTCATCCCCCGCGGGTGCTGCATCGTCGGGCGACTCGGGGGACGCGGCGACTTCGGCTGCCGGCGCGGCAGATTGCAATTCCTCAAGTGATTTGCGCGCCGACTCGAGGCTTGACGCGTCCGACTCGTTCTTCGGATCGGCGGCGGTTAGATCGGTAAAGATCTCAACGGCCTTCGTGTACGATGCAATCGCATCGTCGTGGTTGTCGGATTCCTGCTGCGACTCCCCAAGGGCGATGTTCGCCTCGCCTAATCGCCGCTTGAACTTTTCGGCGGTCGGCTGGTCGCGCACGAGCGACTCGAGCACTGTACGCGCCCGCCTCCAGGCAGTTGCTGCTTCACGCTTGCGCCCGAGAGCATCCTGCATGGCTGCTGAGTATCCCAGTGCGGTTGCTAATTCGTAACGCGGCACCAAGGCATCTGGGTACTCGTCGACGATATGATTAAACGTAATGATGCTCTGCGTGAGCGCGAAGAACAGCTTCCCGCCATGGTCGCGCATTTCCTGCATCGAAGCGCCACGAAGTAGCATCCACTCACGGGGTTCGGCCACGCCCATCGCGTATTCGCTCGGGCTGGGGTAAGTCTCGGGATCAATTCCCGCCTCTTGCATCTTGGCGAGGTAGTTGTGGCCTTCGTTCAGCGTGGGTACCGACTTCATCGAACCCAACTTGGCATACAGGCCCGCCAAGCGAAAATGCGCGGCGGCCACCTCAGCCGACGGAACCGGATCGTTCTTGTGCGCCTCTAGGAATTCCTCGTAGTACTTCGCTAATGGCTCAAGAAACTCGGTCCGCGTTTTCGTCATCTTGAAGCCCTGCAGTTCCTCGCGCGTCGCGGCGGTTACGGCCGCCTTGTCGATGACCGCGTTCGCTCGATCAAGATCTTCCTCCGAACGCTTCCGGTCCTCGGTGGCACGCACCGCGACTAACGTAGACGCCACGGAGATCGTGGCCAAGATGACGATCACAAGGGTGACAAGGACCGCGATCAGGGAGATCGCTCGGCGCGACTCCTTCACCGCCAACCGGCGACCTGTGCCCAGTACGCCGCGTGATGGCTGATTGTCGAAAGAGAAGCAATACGACCAACGATGATGTAGTGAGGGCTTCATGATTGGGGCTGGGGTGGAGTGGTTGAATGATCGCCAAACCGCCATTCTGGCTGGCGTGCGGCGGCGAGTCAAATCGGTGATTGGGAGCGGACCAGAGGCGCCGCGCGACAACCGTTTTGTGTCGTGCGAACGCCCTTCAACCGCGTACCCGGTTGAGCAGCGCTAGGGGCGCCGCACCTCATAGACTGAAACGGTCAGTTCGTTGCCGGCGTCGATCGTGGGGACTTGCGCGACGCACTTGGCCGTTAGCCCACGGGCCGCACATTGGTCGATCAGGGCAGGCGCCGTACGTCGCCCCGGGTCGGTCACCAGCCCGTACCCATGCTCCGACAAGGCCCGGTCGAGCGCTGCGGCGATCAGTGCGGGCTGGCATTCTTCATAGAGCACGTCGGCAGCAGCGACGACGTCGAAAGTTCCCAAGTCGTTCGGCAGCCGATGCCAATCGACCAGCCGCGTATCAACATCGGTTAGACCGTTTCGTTCGACGTTCGCGGCAGTAAACTCCAGCGCGTCCGCGTAGTAGTCAGTTGCCAACACGCGATAGCCGGCATGCGCCGCCGCGAGGCTGACCAATCCAATGCCGCATCCTAATTCCAACAAGTCCCGACCCCGTCCCTGTTCGTGACCGATGCGGTCGGCCAGCACGCGTCCGCTTGGCCAGCAGTCGGCCCAATACGGGAGTCGCTCATCAATCTCGAAGTCCTCTTCGCTGATCAGATCGTCGACCGATCTTGGTCGGCAGATCTCGAACTGCCGCCCGGCGATCGTCACGCTCATTCGCGCTAGCTCGAAACGGCGCTCAAGTTGGCTTGATTGTTGAGCGTGGTTCACAGCCGCCCATCTCCCTGCGCTGCACAGTCGGCTACTTCTTGAGCTGGATGGGCAATTCGTCGATCTTGGCCGCGAGGATAAAGTCGTTCTCCGACAGGCCGCCAATCGCGTGCGTATACAGCTCGATCGATAGATTCCGGTAGCCCTCAAGGTGCAAGTCCGGGTGATGCCCGTCCTGCTCTGCTACCTGGGCGACCTTTTGAAAGAAGTCCATACCGGCCATGAAATTCTTCGCGACCCATTCCTTTCGGATGCGCTCTCCCTCGTGTGTTAGTTGCCAGCCCGACAGTTTTTCCAACTGGCGCTCGGCTTCGGCTAGCGAATACTTTGGCACGCCGCCTTCGCAGGGCACACATTTCTTGCGGACAAGTTGCTGGGCGGTTTGCGTTTCCATGGGTCGATTCCTCGAATCCGCGGCTAAAGTGAACAACGACCGCGCCAAGCATTATCGCGCGCTGTGGCCGAGCGTCAAAGGGTCGTCGTGCCGACACCGCTGCCGGATGTGCGCCCGATTGACGGTTGCCGGCACGCCGTCCCGACCCTACGCTAGCGGCATGGAACACAACGCCGCCGAACAACTGGCTGCCCTGAATGAGCGCGTCGTCGAACTCGAATCGCTCATCACGCACGTGCAGCACACGCTAGGCCAGCTCGACCAGGTCGTCCTCGCGCAGCAAAAGCAGATCGAATTGCTTGAGCGAACCAACGGCACGCTGCGAACGCAGCTTGAATCGCTGGCCAGCCGCCTTGACAGCGACGCCAAGCCCGAAGAGGAAAAACCGCCACACTATTAGGCGGTCGCACGCTGGCATGAGCAGCCGGCAGTAGCGGCACTAAAGATAGGCCGCTGGCAACGCGCGGGCCACCAGCTCCAAGAGAACGGTCGCATCAAACGGCTTGCGCAGATAGTAGGTACCGCCCAGCGCATTCGATCGGCGAACCACGTCGGCCGCTTGTGCCGAGGAAAGGAACAAGACCGGAACGTTTCCCAGTCCGATTTCTCGCTTGATGCGATCGCAAATCGTCAGCCCGCTGTCGCCGGCCAGGTTGACGTTCGAGATGATCAAGTCCGGATGGTTTTGCCGTGCAGCGCTCGCGGCCGAACCGGCGTCGGCGGCACAATGACAATTGAAGCCGGCGCCGGACAGCACCTCGCCAAGATGCAGCAATCCCGCCTTCTCGGAATCGATCGCTAGTACGTTGATCTCGGAACGATTGCGCACGATCATAGCCCCCTCCGGTGTTTCCGAAGCCGTGGCGTCAGCGCGGCTGCTGCGAAGGACCGTTGTGCGAACGACTGCCGCCGGTCCTCATCCATGTATTCGACGTGGTCGAGCGATTTTCTTCACGCCTTTTCGCCAGACTACCTGAATGACAGAGTCTAGCCGGGTGAAATAACCGCTCTATTCGATATACGTGGACCGGCCCGGAAGGGGTCGCCAGAATTGGGCCCCAACGGCGTGACAAAAGAAGTATTACCGCACAGCGAATTCGAACTATCGCCAGGGGTAGTCGCCCGCGTTGACGCTGGGCAAGTGGCTAACGCCGACAAGGTACCGGTCGACGGCCCGCGCGGCCTCGCGACCTTCGTGAATGGCCCACACGACGAGCGACTGTCCACGCCGCATGTCGCCAGCGGCGAAAACGCCCGGCACGCTCGACATGTAGTCGCCGTCGCACTGAACGTTGCCGCGGCCGTCCAGTTCGACGCCAAGCTGGTCGATCATGCCATCCTTCTCTGGACCCAAGAATCCCATGGCCAACAGCACAAGCTGCGCGGGCCAGATCTTTTCGGAACCCGGAACTTCCTCGAAATTCGGCCGGCCGTTCTCGCCGGTCGTCCATTCGATTTGCGCGGCGCGCAGTCCCGTTACCCGGCCTTTCTCATCACCGAGGAACTCTTTGGTGAGGATGCTGAACTGCCTGTCGCAACCCTCCTCGTGCGAACTGCTGGTGCGCAGGATCATCGGCCAGTAGGGCCAGGGTGACTTTTCAGGTCGCTGATCGGCCCGGGGAAACTTGCCAACATCAGGCGGGATGGGAAACAGCTCGAACTGCGTGAGGCTCTTGCAACCCTGCCGGTTCGACGTGCCGGTGCAGTCGCTGCCGGTGTCGCCGCCGCCAATTACGATGACTTCCTTGCCGGTGGCAAGGATTTGGTCGCCGACCGTGTCGCCTTGGTTCACCTTGTTCTGCTGCGGGAGAAACTCCATCGCGAAGTGCACCCCGTCGAACTCCCGGCCAGGTATTTCTAAGTCGCGTGGTTTCGTGGCGCCGCCGGTCAACAGGAGCGCGTCGTAGTCGTTGCGCAGCTCGTCGACTGCCACGTTGACGCCGACGTTTGCATTGGTACGAAACTCAACGCCCTCGGCCCGCATCTGGTCGATTCGCCGCCAGACGCGGGACTTCTCCAACTTGAAGTCCGGAATGCCATACATTAGCAGCCCGCCCGGACGGTCCGCCCGCTCGAACACCGTGACCTGGTGTCCGGCGCGGTTGAGTTGTTGCGCCGCGGCTAGTCCGGCCGGTCCGCTGCCGACGACGGCGACGGTCTTGCCCGTGCGCGTCGCGGGAGGCTCGGGCACAACCCAACCTTCGTCGAAGGCGCGGTCGGCGATCGCCATTTCGATCTGCTTGATCGATACCGGATCTTCGTTGATGCCCAACACGCACGCCGCTTCGCACGGCGCGGGGCAGACGCGCCCGGTAAACTCCGGGAAGTTGTTCGTCGCGTGCAGCCGGTCGATCGCGTCGTGCCAGTGATCGCGATACACCAAATCATTCCAATCCGGAATGATGTTTCCCAGCGGACAGCCCGTGTGACAAAACGGGATTCCGCAATCCATGCACCGCGCACCCTGCGTCCGCAATTCCTCATTCGAAACAACCTTGAGGAATTCGTTGTAGTGTTTGACTCGCTCGGCAACCGGCTCCTTCAGTTCCGGATTGCGGTCGTGATTCATGAATCCGCGCAGCTCACCCATGGGCCACCTCAAGCTTGTTCGATGCTTTTGCGGCTTCTTCGGCGAGCTTCTCCAGCGCGCGTTTGTAATCGTTCGGCATGACCTTCACAAACTTCGTCACCATGTTTGGCCAGTCGTCGAGCACTTCTTGCCCGCGCGTGCTTCCGGTGTATTCCACATGGCGGCGGATCAGACGAAGCACGGCTTCTTGATCGGCCGAATCGCACAGTTCTTCCAACGAGACCATTTCCATGTTCACCAGCGGCGGAAATGTGCCATCGACGTCAAGCACGTAGGCGATGCCGCCGCTCATTCCGGCCGCGAAGTTGCGCCCGGTCTTGCCGAGGATGACGGCCCGACCGCCGGTCATGTATTCACAACCATGATCGCCAATACCCTCGACGACTGCCGAGGCGCCACTGTTGCGTACACAGAATCGCTCGCCGGCCATTCCGCGCAAGTAGAGCTCGCCACCCGTCGCCCCATAGAGCACGACGTTGCCGGCGATGATGTTATCCTCGGGCACGAACGTGCTTTCCGGGGGCGGATAGACAATGATCTTGCCGCCCGAAAGCCCCTTTCCGCAGTAATCGTTGACATCGCCCGCGACGCGAACGGTAACACCGTGTACGCCGAAAGCCATCAAACTCTGGCCGGCGCTGCCGCTAAAGTTCAATTGAATGGTGTCTTCTTTCTCGAATCCGCGACGACCGAATCGCTTCGTTACTTCGCTGGACAGTATTGTGCCCACCGTCCGATTGATGTTGCGGATCGGCAGGTCGTGGGTCACCGGCTTCGCGCTTTTCAGTGCCGGCTTGCACAGATCGAGCAGCACGGTGACATCAAGCGACTCGTCGATCCCATGGTCCTGCGGTTCGGCACAATATGTGAGAATGCGCTCCGGCACCTCCGGCTTGTGCAAAATCGCCGAGAAGTCGAGTCCACGTGCCTTCCAGTGTTTGATCGCTTCGCGCGTGTCGAGCCGATCGACGCGGCCGACCATCTCGTTGATGGTCCGAAAGCCGAGCGATGCCATGATGTGGCGAAGTTCCTCGGCCAGCAACATAAAGTAGTTGACGACGTATTCCGGTTTGCCGGCGAACTTCTTCCGCAATTCAACGTCCTGCGTCGCGATGCCAACCGGACACGTATTCAAGTGGCACTTGCGCATCATGATGCACCCGACGGTCACGAGCGCCGCGGTGGCAATGCCCCATTCCTCGGCACCCAGCAGCGTGGCGATGGCCACGTCGCGGGCGGTGCGCAATTGTCCGTCGGTCTGAACGACGATGCGTCCGCGCAGATCGTTCATCACCAACACCTGGTGGGTCTCGGCCAGACCCAATTCCCACGGAATACCGGCATGTTTGATCGACGTTTGCGGGCTGGCACCCGTGCCGCCGTCGTAGCCGCTGATGAGCACGACGTCCGACTTTCCTTTGGAGACGCCCGCCGCCACCGTGCCAACGCCGATTTCCGCCACCAGTTTGACGGAAATTCGGGCGTCACGATTCGCGTTCTTCAAATCGTGAATTAGTTGTGCCAGGTCTTCGATCGAATAAATGTCGTGGTGCGGCGGCGGCGAGATCAAACCCACGCCGGGCGTGCTGTAACGAATGCGGGCGATTTCCCGATCGACTTTGTGTCCGGGCAACTGGCCGCCTTCGCCGGGCTTGGCGCCTTGAGCCATCTTGATTTGCAACTCTTTCGCGTTGACCAGGTATTCACTGGTCACGCCGAAACGTCCGCTGGCCACCTGCTTGATCGCACTGGATCGCGAGTCGCCGGAATCTTTATCGGGAATGAATCGCACCGGGTCCTCGCCGCCCTCGCCCGTGTTACTTTTGCCGCCCAGCCGATTCATGGCGATCGCCAGCGTTTCGTGCGCTTCGCGCGAAATCGACCCGTACGACATGGCTCCGGTGGCGAACCGCTTCACAATCTCCGTGGCCGGCTCCACCTCGTCGAGCGGCACGGGATCGGCCGCCGGCTTGAACTCCAAGAGACCGCGCAGGGTGAGCAGTTGCCGTTGCTGATCATCGATCAATCGGCAGAACGCCTGGAACTCTTCGCGGCTATTGATCCGGGAGGAATGTTGCAGCTTTGCCACCACGTCGGGGCTAAAGACATGGGCCTCTCCCTTGCGGCGCCACTGGTATTGGCCGCCAACGTCGAGCCCCAAGGTCTGCGGAACCAGCGTGCGCGGATAGGCGTGCTCGTGCCGGCGGATCGACTCTTCGGCAATGGCGTCCATCCCGACGCCTTCGATTCGGCTGGGTGTGCGCGTGAAAAACTCCTCGACGAATCGGCTATCGAGGCCGATCGCTTCGAAGATCTGCGCGCCGCGATAGGAGTGCTGCGTCGAGATGCCCATCTTCGACATGACCTTCAGCAGGCCTTTGCCGATCGCGTTGATGTAATTGGCTTCGAGTTGTTCGTAGCGAAACTCGCCGGAGACGATCCCCTCGTCCAGCATTTCTTGCAACGTGCGAAACGCCAGGTAGGGGTTGACGCCGCCCGCACCGTATCCGGTCAGCAGTGCAAAGTGATGCACTTCGCGCGCTTCGCCTGTTTCGATGACAAGCCCACACCGCGTGCGGCTCCCTTCGCGCACCAGGTGATGATGCACGCCGCTGGACGCCAGCAGTGCCGGAATCGGCACCAGGTCGGCATTCACGCCCCGGTCGGACAGGATCAGGATCGACACGCCGTCGGCGATGGCCTGCGATGCCTCATCCCGCAACGCATCCATGCGGCGGCGCATCCCTTCGGGACCTTCGCTCCGGGGAAACAGCGTCGATAGCGTGCGGCTGGCAAAGCCCGGCCGATCCAATTGCCGGATCTGCTCGAGCTGCGTATTGGTCAGCACCGGCTGTTCCAACCGCAGCATCCGGCACTGCTCGGGCGTTTCTTCCAACAGGTTGCGCTCCGCGCCGATGTTGGTCACCAGCGACGTAATGATCTCCTCGCGAATCGCGTCGAGCGGCGGATTGGTGACTTGGGCAAACAGTTGCTTGAAGTAATTGTACAGCAATTGCGGGCGATCCGAGAGCACGGCCAACGGCGTGTCGTTGCCCATCGATCCGATGGCTTCTTTGCCGCCAGTCGCCATCGGCGCCATCAGAATCCGCAAGTCTTCGAGCGTGTATCCGAAGGTTCGTTGCAGTGACAACACCGGCTCGTCGAGCTGGCCGTTGACCTCGGTCGACGGTGGCAGCTCCGCCAGCTTGAGCATGTTGTCGTCGAGCCACTGCCGATAGGGCCGGCTCGACGCCAAACCGTTCTTGATCTCGTCGTCGGCGATGATCCGTCCTTGCGCCGTGTCGATCAGAAACATTCGCCCAGGTCGCAGTCGTCCCTTGAACTCGACGTCGTCCGGTGGAATCGCCAGCACGCCCGCCTCGGAAGCCATCACGACCAATCCGCCCTTGGTCACCCAATAGCGGCTAGGCCGCAGCCCGTTGCGATCCAGCACGGCGCCGATCGACGTTCCATCGGTGAACGCCATCGACGCCGGACCGTCCCATGGCTCCATCAGGCACGACTGATACTCGTAGTAAGCTTTCCGATCGTCCGCCATGCTCTCGTGGTTTTGCCACGGCTCGGGAATCAGCATCGACATCGATTCCTGGAGCGATCGTCCGGTGAGCAACAGCAGCTCGAGCGCATTGTCGAACACGGCCGAATCGCTCGCGCCGGGAATGCACACCGGGCAAATCTTCTGCAGGTCGTTGCCGAACTTGTCGCTGGCAAACATGCTCTCGCGGGCGTGCATCCAGTTGATGTTACCGCGTAGCGTGTTGATTTCGCCGTTGTGTGCCAGGTAGCGAAACGGGTGTGCCAGATCCCAAGTGGGAAAGGTGTTGGTGCTGTATCGCTGATGCACCAGGGCCAGCGCGCTGGTGAACCGCTCGTCGGCCAGATCGGAATAGAACGTCTCGACCTGGTCGGCCAACAGCAGCCCCTTGTACACGATGACGCGCGACGACAGCGTCGGCACGTAGCAATACTGCTTCTGCGAAAGATCGCTCTCTTCGATCGCCCGTTCGTGCAATTTGCGAATGACGTACAGCTTCCATTCCAGCATGTCGGCGGCAGTGTCCGCGCCGCGCGCGACGAACATCTGACGAATCACCGGCTCGACTTCTCGGGCGGTTTGACCGATACCCCGCGAGTCGACCGGCACGTCGCGCCAACCCAAAAACGCCTGACCCTCCGCGGCAACGATGGATTCGAACAGTTCCTCACAGGTGCGCCGCTGGTCCTCATCACGTGGCAAGAACATCGTGCCGACACCGTACTGGCCAGGCGCCGGCAGTTCGATTCCTACCTCGCTCGCCTTGGCTTTGAAGAACTCGTGCGGGACTTGCATCAAGATTCCGGCACCGTCTCCGGTCAACGGATCGCAGCCACAGGCACCGCGATGCGTCAAGTTGACCAGGATCTCGAGGCCGTTGCGCACGATGTCGTGGCTTTTCTCACCACGAATGTTGACCACGAATCCCACGCCGCACGCATCGTGCTCCATCGCGGGGTCGTACAAGCCCTGCTTCGACAGGGGACCCGTGTTTTTAATGATCCGCCTCATTGCGTTTTCCTTCGCCAGACTTATTTCGCGGCCACTCGCTGGGGCCGCGCGGCGATCCCGCCTGAATTCTCATCTGAATAGTTTGCCCGCGGCGCGCTGGAGCGCGCGCCGGTGTTTTCGCCATTGGCGCCGCGGGTCTGTGCGGCGCCGTCGCCGACCGCCATGCCCGCGAGTTCGAACTCCGATTCGCCGGTGTCTTGCGACGTATGCTTCGCCTCGCCGTTCGAGGCGTCGCCATTTTGTGATTCGCTGCGCAACAGCTCGATGAATCTCTGCGCGGTGCTGCTCAGTTCCTTACCGTGGCGATGGACGATGCCCAAAGGCCGCACGAACTCTTCGGTGGTCAACGGCACCAGCACGAGCGATTCCGACTCGACTTCTCGCATTACGGTGGGCTCGGGCAACAGCGCAACCCCAGCATCAATTTCCACGGCCCGCTTGATGGTTTCGATGTTGTCAAACTCCATAGCCACACGGACTTCCACGTCGTGCAACTGAAGCACGCGATCGATCTCGCGGCGGATCGTCAGGTCGCTGTCGAATCCGATCACCGCCTCGCCAGCGAGATCCTCGAACGACACGGCTCGAAAACGGGCCAGGCGATGCGAGGGCGCGCATACCAAGACCATCGGCTCTTCACGCCAACAAATGGCTTCGATCGTTCGCGACGCGCGCGGATAACTGACCAGACCGATGTCGGCGTGGTCGTTCTCGATCGATTCGTACACGCGGTGTGGATGCTGGTACTCAAGGCGGACATTCGCCTTGGGATAATGGCTCAAAAACTCCTGCAAGTAACGGTTCATGTGGTGCAAGCCCACCGAATAGATCGACGCGACGCGCACGCGCCCGGCGACTTCCTTGTGCAAGGTCCGCACCTGGTCCTCCAGCGCATCGTAGCGCTGCACCAACTTCCGGACGCCCTCGTAGTACGCCTCGCCTTCGGGCGTCAGCACCAGCGGGCGCTTCGAGCGGTCGATAAGCTTCACGCCCAAGCGTCGTTCGAGTTGGTTGACGACCTGGCTAGCGCCCGACTGCGAAATTCCATTCTCATCGGCTGCCCGCGAGAAGCTTCGCAAGCCAACAACATCGCAGAAAATCTTCAACGATTTCAGTTGCATGGGTGCCGTTCACCGGATGAGAGATACGAATAGAGAGCCGGCACAAGATTTGTGCCGAACATAATACGGTAGGCGTCCGGCAAACCGCCGTCAAGCAGTTGCACAAGATTGGCGCAGCGGACTGGCTATCCGGTCCGTGACCTCGACCGGGTGACGGGTATCTACGTAAAGCTATTTCCATAAATGCCTTACGGATACAAACATGCGGTGAATCGCCCGCTTCGGCATTAGATTTACTGCTACCGTGCGCGTCGGGCAGGGTCTGGATCGCCGTCCGCTCGGGGCTAGATCACGCAAGCATCGGCTGTGTGACAGCACCGGCGGGCCGCAGCGCGGGGCGTTCGTCCATGCGGCCCCAGCAGTAGTAGTCCACAAGTTTGGCGCAGGGGTCCGCCCTGCGGCTACGTCTTGTCCGGGCGCTTTACCGGCACGTAGCGATGGTTGCGCTTGTACAGCACCGTCGCTTTGTTGATACGGTCGGGCGTTTCCGAATCGCCCGGCTCGCAGCGCTGCAACCTGGACAAGACGTCCATTCCCTCGATGACGCGGCCGAACACGGTGTGTTTGCCGTCCAGATGGGCGGTAGGAAGAAAGGTCAAAAAGAACTGCGACCCGCCCGAGTCGCGCTGGCCTGAGTTGGCCATGCTCAGGCTGCCGCGGAAGTGATTTCGGTGGTCGTCCTCATAGCACTCGTCAGGAATGGTGTAACCTGGCCCACCGGTCCCGTCACCATTGGGATCCCCACCCTGAGCCATGAAGCCACGCAATACGCGGTGAAATTTCAACCCGTCGAAGAACCGTTTCTCGACCAGTTCGATGAAATTGGCGGTCGCGATGGGGGCCTCGTTTTCCAACAGCGCAACGACGATGTCGCCCTTCGTGGTCGCCAGTTTGATTCTCGGCAAGTTGGCGGCTTTGTCTTCCGCGGCGCGAAGCTCCTGCTCCTTTTTCCAGAGCGCCGGATAGTCATGCTGATCGATCTGATCGAGGTAGCGTTGGCCTGTCGCGTCGATTTCCTGTTGTTCTTTGGCCAGCGTCAGGTACTTCTTCGCCTGGTCGAATTCCATCGTAGCAAAGTACGACAGGCCGGCTAAAAGATTGAAGTATTTGTGTTCGTAGCCCTCAGCGGCCAATCGCTCCACCAGCGGCACCGCCTCGTCGTAGTTGTCGGTCTGGACCATTCCAGCCAGGAAAGCAAACAGAAACTCGGCTTCGCGGCTTTTGTTGTCTGGATTGGCCTGGTACGCCTTTTCAGCCACGAGCGCCATCTGCGACTCGAGCTGCTTGACTTCCGCAACCTTCTCGTCCCACTCCGCTTCGACCTTCTCCCTGTCGGCATTGGGATTCTTCTGGTACTGGACCCGAAGCTGCTTCATTTGGGCAAGCATCTGTCGGAACTGCGAGTACAGTTGGGCGAATTCCGCCGACGGCGTTGCCGGCGCACCGCTGGCCGGCTTCTCCGGCGCGGCCTGCGCGGCGCAAGTTCCTACCATGACTGCCAAGACAATGAACGCTCTTACCACCATGGGTTGGATTCCTGTGGGCTTTGGTTAGCCGGGTCGGCGCCGGAAGGTCGATTATGGGCGCCGTTCTGAATAACTAGTAGCATAGCAGAATCGTCGAGTTGTGTCGGCGACCGCTAATCGCAGGACTTGTGCCGGTCGTGCAGGCCACAATGAGGGCCGGCAATGCTCGCTCGTGCCGTGCTATCGTCCCTCTCGCGTTTTTTCCACGGCCCCTGTCCGACACGATCCCCGAGTCGCACCAACCCCCGAGACTGGTTGTGGCGCGCAACCAAAGACATTTACGCAAGGCCGAGGCCCCGGGTTCGCCGGCCGGGTCACGACACGGCGCCAGTCCGCCGCGAATCGTGGGGGGTACCTTGCGCGGGCGACGGTTGATCGCCGACCTGAATCCGGATCGCACGCGGCCCATGAAGGATCGCGTGCGCGAGGCACTTTTCAACCTGCTTGCGGGCGACGTCCCGGGAAAACACGCGATCGACTTGTTCGCCGGCACTGGAGCGCTTGGCTTCGAGGCTCTCAGCCGCGGCGCTAAGGGGGCGACGCTGATCGAACTGCACTTTCCGACCGCGCAACGCATTCGCGACAGCGCCGTACAGTTGGATGTGGCTGACCGCACGGAAGTGATCACCGCGAACACGTTTTCCTGGAACCGCCCATCCGCCGACGATGCCACACCTTGGCTCGTTTTCTGCTCACCACCCTACGCGTACTACCTGGAAAAGGCTGACGAAATGCTACGACTGATCGGTGGGCTGATGAACGATGCCCCGTCCGGGAGCGTCGTCGTCGTCGAATGCGACGATCGCTTCCAGATCGATCGGCTGCCGTCATTCGACGCATGGCAAGTCCGCGAATACCCGCCGGCGGTGCTAGCCATTTTTCGGAAAGTCGACTCCGACGAGTAATGCCGGTTCTCCTACGAATTAACCACGCAGCGCAACGAACCATGGACATTCAAAACCTGAAAAAAGTAGCCAGTTTCACGACGAAAGACGGATCGGAGATCCGCGAGCTGCTGGCGCATCGCAACTCGTGCATTCGCAATCAAAGCCTGGCCGAAGCACGTCTGCCCGTGGGTGCAACGACAACGCCCCACCACCACCCCAATACGGAAGAAATTTACTACATTCTGCGCGGTCAGGGGTGCATGCAGATCGGCGACGAGACGGCCCACGTGGGCCCCGGCGACGCGATCGCGATCCCGCCGGGGGCCACGCACCAGATCACGAATACCGGCGACGAGACGCTGGTGTTTTTGTGCTGCTGTGCTCCGGGCTACGAGCACGACGACACTGTGCTGGTCGAACAGTAGCGCGTTGCGCAGCCGCAGATCGGGCCTCCCACCGTGCCAAGCCCGCGGGACGGCGCCCGGCCTCTCCGAGCCGCCAGCGGTGAGGCCACGTCGTGTAAACGCACACGAAGAAAGGTCGTTGGCCCCGTCAAACTCGCGCCACTTTGCCCGACCGGAATTTCGACGCTGGCAAGCGGCCCGGGCAGCGATGGTGCGCAACTGGGAGTTCTGAGAAATCCGGGTCCACTCGGTCCCCCCAACTCTCCGATTCTAGATAGGTATGGGTTCATCCCATCTCCACGCAGCCACGGATGGTGCCGCGACATCCCGATCGGGCGCGCCTCAACGGAGTGAGGTGAATGAGAGCAAAACCGCAAAGTCCAGTCTGGCCATACCTCGGCATCCTTGCATGCCTGTTCGTGCTGAGCATCACCGCTCCGCGTGCATGGGATCGGATGGCGCAACGCGATCGGATCAGTGGCTACCTGGCAAAGCGCGCACCCGAACCGCCGGTCGTGCGCCGTTGGCCTTCGGTATGCGAACGGATCCAGCCGGAGCGGGTCGAGTCGCTGCTCGAAGAGCCCGCCGGCATCGGAACAGAAGTTCCTGCCGACTTTGAGTCGCCGCATCTGAGACGGCCAGACTCGAACAGCGCGCCGGTGGAGCGCGCCCCGTCACTGGAGCCCAAAAGGTCGCCGGCCGCACCGGAGCCGTCGCAAACGGCATCGGAGGACGACGCGTTTCAGTTCGCACCGGACAGTCCGGCCCAGCCGCCAATCACGTTTTTCAACCCTGCGTACGAGGCACGGCCACAAGTGCCAGCGGCTCCCGCACCGGCTCATGAAGGTCCGCCGGGCCCTAATTTGGTCAAAGAGGTTCCGCCGCGCGAATCCGGTTTGGCTGGCGACCTCGATCTCGAAGTGCCCGATGCCGCGCCCGAACTGGCCAGCGGATCGTGGCCGATGCCGCGCGTCCTGCTCGAACAACTCCGCGACATGGCGCACGCCGACCGAAACGCGGCGTGGGCGGTCGAGTCGATCGAGCTGATTCAAGAACTCTGTCGCAACGTAGACGAAGACGGGCGGACACCCTTGGAAATCGTCGCCGATTTGCGCTCGATTGCCTCACAGCCACGGCAGACGCCAGCCGCAAAGGCACACGCGGCACGAGCCATCCGTGCCCGCTACGCCCTGACCCGCTGGCTCGACGTCTGGGAACCGGCCGCGTCGCTCGACGAAACACGCACGGCAAGCAATGGGCCGTCCGAGTCGGGCGAAGACATTACTCAACGCATTGCCGACGTGGAATCGCAGCTACGACAAGGGGCGTCGGGTCCGGCATGGCGAACATTTCTGCGGCTGGACACCGTGAAGCAAATGGCCAAAGACCCGCACGCGACGGCCAAACAGCGGCGCGCCCTGGCTCGTAGCGTGCTCGATCGAATCGATGCCGACCGGTTGACCCAGGCGCAGCGCCGGCTGGTCGCCGACGGTCCGATCGCTGCGCTGGAATCATCGCTTCGCGAGTGGGCGGCAGAGCCCGTAGGCTCGACCCGATTACTGTCACACCTGGACCGTTACGAACGGACCGGGCTGCCCAGCGATGCGCGGTTGGTGGCCAACGATTGGCGCGGACTAAGCTGGCACAACACGCAGCACGCTCAGAACATCAGTCGCCACATCGACAAGCACTACCGCAACGCGAACATTCGCGTGGCATTGTCCAGCAAGCTGATGAACCGCTGGATCCCGCAGCCGGAGGCCGTGCAGTCGCGTGTTCGCGACACGATCATGAACGTGCCGGTCCGCGGGCGGAACACGACGTTCACCAAGCTGTTCGTCAGGCTGTTGCCGGATCCTCACAACATTCGCGTCGGCCTGGAGGCCAGCGGCGTGATCAGCTCGGATACGATCTCGTCGAGCGGACCGGCCCGGTTCCGCAATGCGGGCCAGTCGACCTTCCTGGTGCGAAAGCTGCTGGTCTTGGGATCCGACGGTCTGGCGGTATGGCCGGCAGTGGCCGAGGCGGAAAACAACTACAACCGCCTTATCTCCATGGAAACCGGCTTCGATGCCGTGCCGCTGGTTGGGCCGTTGATTCGTGGATATGCTCGCTCGCAACACGACGAAATGCAGGGCCAGGCCCGCTTTCAGGTGGAGCAAAAGGTGGCCATTCGGGCTCGCGACCAGTTCGACGACGAGTTGCAGGCGCGGCTGATCAAGGCCACCCGCGACGTGCAGGACGACCACTTGGCCACGCTACAGCGTCTGGGCCTGGATCTGGTGCCCGTCAGTTTGTCGACCACCGAAGAACGGGTCGTGGCGCGAGTGCGCGCCGCAGGCAACGAGCAACTGGGTGCCCACACGCCTCGCCCGCGCGCCCCGTCGGATAGCTGGGCCAGCCTGCAGGTCCACCAGTCCGCGTTGAACAACGCATTGGAAAGCCTCGATCTAGCGGGACGTTCGTTCACGATCGAAGAACTCTTCACTTGGATTGCTGAGAAGCTCAACCGGCCGGAACTGGCCGAACAGGAAGACCTGCCCGAGGACGTCGCCATGACGTTTGCCAAGACCGACCCGATTCGGCTCACGTGCGACGGCGGACGAATTGAAGTCGCCTTCACGTTTGACGAATTGAGCCAGGGTGGCCAACGGTGGCGCAATTTCACGGTGCGATCGTTCTATCATCCGCAGCGTGAAGGCCTAACGCCGCGCTTCGTGCGCGACCGCGGCACGATCTATCTGGAGGGCAAGTCCCTGCGACGAAAAATTGTGCTGCGGATGATTTTCAGCCGTGTGCTGTCCGTCAATCGAGATCTCAACCTGCTCGACGAAAGCATCACGACCGATTCGCGCCTCGCCGACATGGACATCAGCCAGTTTGTCGTTGAACATGGTTGGATCGGTTTGGCGTACAGCCCGAAAGGTCCCGCGGCCAACGTGGCCCGACGCCCGCGCTAAGGCACGACGACCTCCGTGCCGCATGCACTTGGTTGATGGGCATCCCGATCGGGCCAATGTCAAACCAGCCAAACTGGTGATGTTGCGGCTTTTCGTCGGGATCGATAAAAGCCGCCGCGCGCTGGGGACCGATAATGCGCTTTGGAGCGCCTTCGTTTCGTACATCGTATCGCGGGCGGTTCCAAACCGGCGTTGTGCTTGGGTTCATCGAGGGGCAATTGACGTTCGTGCTAGCAAAGGAGTGCGGCATGGTGTTTCGGACGAAATGGATTTCGTTTTTAGCAGTCGGCCTCGCGACGGGCATCGTCTGCGAGCCAGCGCGCGCCAGGGAGTTCACGCCGCAAAACTACGTCCCGCGCGCCACCGCAAAGTCGCCTGACGCCGACACCAATCACGAGCACGCTGATAGCAGTGCCCCGACGTCGCACATCGCTTCGGACCGGTCCTCGGCGCTGGCTTGGGAGGAGCAGGAGCTTGCAACCGACAACGCCGACGCCGATGCCGACGTCGACGCGTCGAGCGACGAGCGGTCCGAGGTGATCA